>UMGA01008249.1_pt1 | contig 39024 bp, 27 predicted proteins | sample 1965171 | NCBI WGS metagenome assembly UMGA01 (sample SAMEA4836062, study PRJEB28245) | human gut metagenome | biome: gut microbiome; material: fecal sample | place: Denmark | collected 2008 | reverse complement strand
TCGTATCTACGATTGTTGTGACAGAGGACATTAAAGTTCCAACTACATCGGTATAAGTAATGACCTGCTCATCCTTCCCTTCTGCCTCCATCCTGCTATTATAATCATCCAGAATCTTTACTACTTGTTCCTTTCCTTCAAAATCCTTTGGATAAATGTTAATAGCAGACGGGACTGCAAAATCTACATATCCCAGTTTCTGCAGATTACTATCATAAGAAGCCAAGCCTTTCCCACTCATCGACATCATAAGCTCCACCAGATCGTCTTCCGTCATATTCATCTGAAATGCGTCTGCAAATGCTGTCGGATCAATCTGCATTGCATTTCCGAGGCTGTTCTGAAGCTGCGTTCCTACGTTGGTCATCATCTGTTTCATTGCAGATTCAAGCCCTGTTGTCATCTGACTGATAATCTGTGTCATTGCAGTGGACACCTGTGTCTCAAGTGTCTGACCAATCGTATTTCCCATAGCCCCCATTGCCTGATTCATATAGTTTCCGATGATTTTTGACACCTGGCTCTCCAACTGATCCATATCGATCATTGCTGACAGACCTTCCTGAAACTGCTTCTTTCCATCATCTGTTTGCAGATAAGCCATGAAATGTTCTCCCATCTTAGACGGATCCGGAAGACTATTCTCAGAAGCATATGTCAAATAGCCTTTCACAAGGTCATCTGATAGTTTCTCAAGCTGTTCCGGTGTTATCTCAATCTTCGGATCTTCCGGCATAACTTCTGACATCCAATCTGAAATTATTTTCTTCGCTTCATCCGTCTGAAGATATTCCATCAAATATTCATCAAATTGATCCGGATCTGTATATCCTTTTTCCGTAATATACTGTTTGTATCCGGCCATAATATTTTTGATCAATTCCTGTATTTTCTCGGTTGTAATCGTCACAGTTCCGCTTGATTTCATGATATCTTTTATATTGTCAGAAATAATTTTTTTTGCTGCATCTGTCTTAAGAAATGCTGTAAAATCCTCTCCAAGACCTGAATAATCTGCCTCTGGATGTGTCTTTGCATACTCCTGATATCCCGTCAGCAGTCCACAAGCCATCTGTTTCATACCATCCGGTGATACCTTCAGATCCAGATTCGAAACGATCTCTCCCAGATTCATCTGCGGCATTCCGGAAAGATCTAAATTCAGAGAATCTGGATTCACAAGTCCCGACAGATCCAGCGTATTACTTCCTGTCTGAAATGCTTTTGACAAATTCATAGATTCACTGAGATTTAACGAATTCCCAAAATCCAGAGAATTTCCTAAATTGTTCATCGCACTTGCGTCAAATCCAAATGCTTTCTGCAGTGCTGCTTCGTCAACCGTAAATAAAGAATCCATGGAAAATCCATTTTCACTGTCTTTCTCTCCGAATTTTTTATTTGTAAATACATTAACATCCGGATTTGCCAGCTGCTGTTTCACAATCTCACTTTTTGCTGCCTGTTCTGCCACATGTTTCGTCAATGATGTCGGATATGCAATTCCCGGACTCAGAGAGGAGGCTTTCGCATCTTCAGCGGGTTTCACAATTCCAACCACAGTAAGATCTTCCCCATTCGCTACAAGTGATTTCATATAATCTTCATTATCCGTCTTATCTTTCCAGACCTGATACTGACTGTCATACTCATAATAATCCGAACTGTTCACAAGCTTGAACTTTGTTCCGATAATATCATCATAAGAATAGGTTCCCAGATCATCCGGTGTAGTAACATTTTCCTCTTTCATAAAGGACTGGATCATCTCATCAAGCTCCAGCGGATCACGAAGTCCCAATGTATAAAGCATAAAATCACTCATTCCGCCATTCGAAGTCAGAACCACAACACATTCATTATATTTTTCTGGCCAATGACCCTTTTCCACTTCATACTGATTTTCATAAAGTTTACTGCTCTCCGGCATCTCATAAAAAACATCTGTACTCATCATAGATGACATCATACTATTCGTACTTATAGAAGAACCCAATCCCATAGCTGAAAAGGATTGATCTGGATTCACCTGACGGATACTGTCTTTATTTTCTTTATAAATCTGCGGAGAAACGCTGTACTTATATTCTATAGCATTCGTATATTGTTCCACTCCACTCTTTCCAGTATCAAGATACTTCTTCAAAGCACCAAGGTCATTTGAATCCATTGTGGAAAACATATTCGTCACCATCTGAATTACTTTAACCTGATCCTTTGACTTTTTCTTTGTATCTGACTTCTCTTTGTCTGTTTTTTTATCATCCGCAGAAGCACTGTCCATCCCGACCATCATGGATGTCAGATCAAAGCCTGTACTTTGTATCTGTAGAGGATATTCTGAAAGCGTCTCTTCCTCTACGTTCTGAATATATTGATTCACACCTGTAGATAGAGACAGAATTAATGCAATTCCGATAATTCCGATTGAACCTGCAAATGAAGTCAGAAGCGTTCGTGCCTTCTTTGTCTTCAGATTGTTAAAGCTCAAAGCTAATGCTGTCAGAAATGACATCGAGGATTTTCCCATATTCCTGTGTTCTGCCACTCCCATCACCGTTTCATCTACTTCAAACGGATCTGTATCTGAACGGATCACTCCATCTTTTAATGTAACGATTCTTGTCGCATACTGCTCTGCAAGCTCTGGATTATGTGTAACCATAACAACCAGACGGTCTTTCGCTACTTCCTGAAGAAGATCCATGACCTGCACACTTGTATCACTGTCCAGTGCACCTGTCGGTTCATCTGCAAGCAGGATATCCGGATCATTCACTAATGCCCGGGCAATCGCAACACGCTGCATCTGTCCCCCGGACATCTGACTTGGTCGCTTGTGAAGCTGCGCACCCAGACCAACCTTTTCAAGCGCTTCTGTCGCACGTTTCCTTCTCTCGGACTTGCCAATTCCCGAAATCGTAAGTGCCAGTTCAACATTTGCCAGAACAGTCTGATGCGGAATCAGATTATAACTCTGGAAAACAAATCCAATCGTATGATTACGATAAGAATCCCAATCTCTGTCCTTATATTTCTTCGTTGATATTCCATTGATGATCAGATCTCCGCTGTCATACCGGTCCAAACCACCAATGATATTCAGAAGCGTTGTCTTTCCCGAACCACTCGGTCCCAGAATAGCAACAAATTCATTATCTCTGAGATTCAGACTGACATCATCCAATGCTTTCTGTATCAGATTACCTGTTCGATATTCCTTGCAAATATGTTGTATCTGAAGCATGCCTTCTCTCCTTTTCCAATCACTATTCAGCCATTATTTTACTATTCTACACCCTGCTTGGATGAATTGTCATTCACTTTATAAGGATTTTTCTTGATTTCTATACATTTTTTTCATAATGTGGTTAGATAGTATGTAATACACGAAAGCATTGAAGGAATTTATCATGAAAACATATAAAAAACCTGTTGTTTCCGTTGATACAGGCCTTGCTGAAGGAGTATACGCTGCAAGTGGTGCAATTATAAAAACTGCCAGCAGATAAATTTCTACTGGCAGAAAAAATTTATATTTTTTCAATTGTCTTCTTAACATAATCCTTTAATTGCTTCTATTGTTCGAGTATATTCTCGTTCTACTTCTTCAAACATCTCTGTAGTGTTTTCTTTGATTTCTCTGTCTCGAAGCTCTTCTGTTAATGCTGAGCTGACCTCGAATAACTTTGTAAATCCAAGATTCATGCACACGCCTTTCAATGTATGTGCACTTCGGAATGCGAGTTCTGCATCCTGATTTTCAAGTCCTTCTTTTAATCCCTGGAAACTTGTATCATCCAAAAACTTCAATACAAATTTACGGACCAGTGTTTCACTTCCAAGTCTTCTCATCACATCATCATAGTCACTATCCATTGCTTCATAGCATTCTTCTAAATTCATTTTTGTTTACTCCTTAATTTTCTTTTATTTCAATAGTCCCATTAATTCTTCAAAACAGACACCATCCGTCAACGGAATTTCCATTTCAATTGACTTTTGTATGCACTTCTTTATAAATGCGGATGCCTTTCGGACAGATTTTGTAAATTCCACTCCATTGACCGCATCTGCTGCAATGATTGCAGAGAAAATATCTCCCGTACCACATCTGGAATGTCCTACTTTATGTGTACGGATCATCTCGTATCCTTTGCCTTTTTCATAGCACAAGTTGGATACATACGTTTTCTGTGGAATTCCTGTAATCACAACTTTTTCTGGTCCGGTCTGCACAATCTGTTCTGCCATCTTTGCCAGCTCTCTCGTTGTCCACCGTTCCTTATACGGTGTTCCTGTCAAGATACATGCCTCTGTCACATTTGGAACAACTACATCCGCATAGCGGACTAATTGAATCATCTGTCTGCACATTTCTTCCGTATAAGTCGAATATGCCTCCCCATTGTCCCCCATCACCGGATCGATCACAGCCACTGTATTCTCGTCTCTAAAATACTGGATAAACTCACTGACAATCCGAATCTGTTCTGCTGATCCCAAAAAACCAGTACAAATTCCTTCGAACTTCAGATCCAGCTTCTTCCATTGTTCAATATATGCTTCCATATTTGATGTATAATCTGTAAAATAATAATCTTCATATGCGGTATGATTTGAAAAAATCGAGGTAGGCACTGCACAACACTGCACTTTCAGCATTGAAATAATCGGCATCTGTACCGCAATTGAGCATCTGCCAAAGCCTGTAAAGTCATTGATCAGCGCAATTTTTTTCTGTTGATTATGATTCTGCATCATTCTATTCCCTCGTTTCTTCTATATAAATAGACATACTAATTTAATTACAATATGTCATAGATGTCAATATTTCTTTTTACTATTCTCTTTCACCTTCTGTGTAACTGCCTTTTCTACTATAATAATTTCTTATTAAATAATATCTGATTTGTTTATGATACCTCAAAAACATTCTGTTTTTTTTACTTTTCACCCAACGTATTCCACAATCACTCTCTTTATTTTTCCGTTGTTTTTATACAAAAAACACAATTTTTCACATTTTTCCTTCTTCAATGATTTTTCACACCTCTCTTCCCACGTTTTTAGCCCGCTTGACAGTTTCCCCTAAAAAGTGTACGGTTACGTTGTAAATTCTAAGAAAATTCTATGAGGTGAAAAAATGCAGGAATTAAAACCAATCAAAGAAGGTAAAGTTCGTGAAATTTATGATAATGGAGACAGCTTAATCATGGTTGCTACAGACCGCATCAGCTGCTTTGACGTGATTCTCAACAATGAAGTTACAAAGAAAGGAACTGTCCTGACTCAGATGTCCAAATTCTGGTTTGATCTGACAGAAGACATTCTTCCTAACCACATGCTCTCTGTTGATGTGAAAGATATGCCAGAGTTCTTCCAGCAGGAAAAATATGATGGAAAATCTATGATGTGTAAGAAACTCGAAATGCTTCCGATCGAGTGTATCGTTCGTGGTTATATCACTGGAAGTGGATGGGAAAGCTATAAAGAAAACGGAACTGTTTGTGGAATCACACTTCCGGAAGGATTAAAGGAATCTGACAAACTTCCTGAACCAATCTATACACCTTCCACAAAGGCTGAAATCGGAGATCACGATGAGAACATTTCATTCGAGCAGAGCGTTGATCACCTTGAAAAATATTACCCTGGAAGAGGACGTGAACTCGCTGAGAAACTTCGCGACAACACAATTGCTCTCTATAAGAAATGTGCCGAATATGCTCTGAGCAAAGGTATCATTATTGCAGATACAAAATTTGAGTTCGGACTTGATGAAAATGGAAATATGGTAATTGGAGATGAGATGCTCACTCCTGACAGTTCCCGTTTCTGGCCTGCTGACGGTTATGAAGCCGGACATGGACAGCCATCTTTTGACAAACAGTTTGCCCGTGACTGGCTGAAAGCAAATCCGGACAACGACTGGACACTTCCACAGGAAATTGTAGATAAGACGATTGAGAAATACCTTCAGGCATATAAGATGCTGACAGGAAAAGATCTGGATAAATAAGATTTCATAAAACAAACAGGGACGAAATGAACTGCTTAACAAGCTTTTCATTTCGTCCTTTTTTACTACATTTCTGTAAAAGAAAACGAGGATCAACTCCTCGCTTTCTCTCTGGTTTTTAGTTTGTTGTTTTCACTCTACCTGTGTGATCTTTTGTGATTGCTTTGATTGCAAGCAGAACTCCAATCTGCAGAGCAATTCCGATCACGAGACAGATGACTGCATTCTGCAAGATACCTGCGATCACATATGTAATACAGGAAACCGCTGCTACAGTCATTGCATATGGAAGCTGCGTGGATACATGATTTACATGATTACACTGCGCTCCTGCGGATGCCATGATTGTTGTATCTGAAATAGGTGAACAATGATCTCCGCAAACCGCTCCGGCCATACAAGCTGAGATCGAGATGATCATCATTGTCTCGTTCGTACCCTGGAATACTGCAACTACGATTGGAATCAGAATTCCGAATGTTCCCCAGGAAGTACCTGTTGCAAATGCAAGGAAACATCCTACAAGGAAGATGATTGCTGGGAGAAGGTTCATCAATCCGCCTGCTGCTGAATTCATTACAGAAGCTACGAATGGAGCTGCTCCGAGACTGTCTGTCATTGCTTTCAGAGTCCATGCGAATGTAAGAATCAGGATAGCCGGAACCATTGCCTTAAATCCTTCCGGTATACAAGCCATAGAATCCGAAAAACGAAGAACTTTTCTTATTGCATAAAAAACAATTGTGATCACCATTGCAAAGAAACTTCCAAGCATCAGTCCAACCGATGCATCACTTCCGGAGAAAGCCTCTACAAAGCCTGTTCCTGAGAAGAATCCACCAGAATAAATCATACCAATGACACAGCATACAATAAGTGACAGAATCGGGAATACAAGATCGATTACTTTTCCTTTATTGTAAATCGCATTTTCGGATGTATTTTCAAATGGTCTGTCTCCTGTTGTAAAAAGATCCCCTTCAATCGCATTTTTCTCATGCGCCTTCATCGGACCATAATCTTCTTTTGCAAGAACCAGTGTTACCATCATTATAATTGTAAGAATTGCATAATAGTTATATGGGATTGCACGGATAAAGATTGAAAATCCATCCTCCCCTTTAACAAATCCTGTTACTGCTGCTGCCCAGGAAGAAATCGGTGCAATAATGCAGATTGGTGCTGCCGTAGCATCGATCAGATATGCAAGTTTCGCACGGGATACATTGTGGCTGTCTGTTACAGGACGCATAACGCTCCCAACTGTAAGGCAGTTAAAATAATCATCAATAAAAATCAGCACTCCAAGTGTGATTGTTGCAAGCTGTGCACCCGCTCTTGTCTTGATATGCTCTTTCGCCCAGCGTCCGAATGCTGCGGAACCACCGGCTTTATTCATCATGCATACCATGACACCAAGGATTACCAGGAATACCAGAATACCCATATTGTAAGAATCTGTAAGAACTCCTACTATACCATCTTGAAATACATGTAAGATCGTAGCTTCCGGTTTAAATCCTGACCAAAATACACCTCCGATCAAAATTCCAACAAATAAGGAGCTATAAACTTCCTTTGTAATAAGTGCCAGTACGATTGCAACGACCGGCGGCACCAGAGACCAGATTGTTGCATAGAGCTGAGGTACATACTCGGCAGATGTATCTGCGGCAAATACTGTTGTTGAACTACAGCACAAAATGAGCAGAGACATCAGAAACACATACCCCATTTTTCTTTTGTTTCTCATTTCCTTTTTTTCCTTTCCTGTAAACTTATGTTTGTTAAGTTTGTGTGTAAGCATAGTGGGTTTTGCCTGGGATTCTCTAAACACAAAAAATGCCATAGGCACTCTCTGCTGGTGAGTCACCCATGGCATAATAATTCTAGCGTCATCGATAGCTCTCCACACCTGTGACAGTCCGGCGTATCTTCTACATCCGGCCCAGGAATCATATCTGGGAATATCATTCCTTCGGCGGCTTCTCCTTTCTCTCACTGACAGTCTTCCCAAGACTCTCGTCAGCGGATACTCATATCACCGCGCCTCTATCAAACGTTACTATATTATCACATTCTATTTAAAAAAGCTAGACTTATTTTATAATAGTTTTCATTTAGAAAACTCCTATATTAATTTCACCGCTTTCTTTAATTTCATCTAATGTTCGATAAGCCTGATTTCCTTTATCGGATGTCTTTTCGGCTCCGCATCCTGTCAAAGCAACTACTCCTAATGATGTGGCCAAAACTCCTGTTACTAACTTTTTGAATAAATTCTTTTTCATCTTCTCGATTCTCCTTTCAGTTCATGAATCGGATTATATGCCCTATAAGCCTACTATATTAATAGGTATAATATTTTTTTTAAAAAGACTCTTTTCAGAATATTACCGAAAACGAGTCTTTATTCCCATTATATTTCTACATTTTTATTAAACTTCTATTAAATAAAGTAATAGCTGTCAATACTCTCATATCAACAGCTATCACTTTCGTTTCCTACACTATAAAATTAGTTTGTTCGAAATCCGCTCAGTACATGATATATTCCCGTCTTTGAAGGCATCCCTGCAAATCCTTCCTGATTTTCCAACAATAACATCTTTCCGTCTGTTGAAATATAAACACGATAATCTTCTGACCAGTTAACAGGATTTTCTCCCTCATAATACCATTCACCACCTGTCCGCGTACTTTGTATAGACAAATAAGGATGTCCATCCTGCTGCGTACATGACCAGGTTCCTTCATAAATTTCATAAATGATATCACTATAGTCTTCTATTCCGTATTCTTTCTCACTCCAGGAAATACGTGCATATCCGTTGTCTAATAATTCTACAAAATAATCTCCAAATATATCACTATTATACTCATCTACTCCGAATTCCCAACAGCTGCCTATCAGATCTGCTTCCTGTATGTTCTCATGTACATCTCCATACCAATCTGTAAAACGACTTGCATCACATGCTTTATAGTCTGTAAAGTCCTTTGCCTGCTCTACATTATTCTCCGTTGTTGGCAGCCAGACATGTCCATCTGTTCCCATCATCGGCACCCAGTCAGCTTGATATCCGGCTTCTGTTCCCATAGATACCATAGTTCCACCAATACCTTCGTTCTCCCCATTACACATTACCAGGAACGGTTCGCCTGTCTCAGACTGATATAAACTCTCCACAATCTCCGATATCCCTGTGTCATAATTCAATTCCATTCGACCTACACTAACCGGATCCTCGCCACTTCGAGGTACAATGCAGAAAAGCTCCGCCGGACCATGACCACAGATTCGATCCGTACCGATTTCTTTAATAAATGTCATTTTACTTAACAGGTCAGGATACTTCTTTTCAATCCATTCCTGCACATGATCAACATAATCCGCCTCAACATATCCCAGGTATGCTACTGCAAATTGCTGTAATGTGCCATCCATACTCTTTCGTAGATTCGCAAGAGACTCCTCTGGACTGATAGGCTTATCTGTATCTGTTGTTTCAGGCTTTTTCCCCGAATCCGGTTTCTTTGTTTTCTTCTGTTTCTTTGATTCCGCATCCTCCTTTTCTTCTTTCGAATCACCCAGCCTTATCTGCTCTAATCCCGGTATGTCAATTTTTATCTGACAGCCCGTCAAGGTAAACATAAGCAGCAGACAAATCATTCCTGTTACAATTCGTCTAATTCTCTTTTTCGTAGTTCTCATAAAAAGTTTCCTCCTATCCGTTCTAAACAATTATTGGAAACTCCTATTTCTTAACTTCATCTTACCATATCGTTATCATTAAAGATACTTAAAGTTATATATTTCCCATAAACAAAATAGCTGCTTCCCCTACTCAGAGAAACAGCTACTATAATCACTGAAAGATGATTCATCTAAAATCTGATTTTTTAGTTCATTGAACCGTGCGTACGGGTCTCTTATACAGATCTACAGCTTATATTCCAACTTTAACTATGGTGTTGTGAAGTTCAATCAACTTTCAGCATCCGATACCCCACGCCAATGTGTGTTTGGATATATTGTGGAGAGTTTGGTTCTTTCTCGATTTTTTTACGAAGTGTTGCCATAAACACACGAAGGGAAGCAATATCATTATCCCAACTACTTCCCCAAATGCTTTGCGTAAGGAAAGTATGGGTCAGAACTTTTCCTATATTTCTTGTCAACAGGCAAAGCAACTTATATTCAATAGGTGTTAAATGCAACTCTTCTTCATTCAAATAAGCACAACCTGCAGCATAATCTACACGAAGTTTTCCGTTTACAAAAACAACCGCTTCGGCAGGGGATACTTTTTGCATCATCGATAACCTTCTTTGCGTGACTCGTAGTCTGGCAAGCAGTTCCTCAACAGAAAATGGCTTTGTTAAATAATCATCTGCGCCAGCATCCAACGCATCAATTTTATCGGTATCTTCACTGCGAGCACTGATTACGATAATTGGCACATTTGACCAAGTACGGATTTTTTTAATAATCTCAACACCGTCTATATCAGGAAGTCCTAAATCAAGTAAAACAATGTCAGGATTGTGTGAAGATGTTTCTAAAATTGCCGATTGACCATCGGGTGCCGTCAGATATCGGTATTCGTGCGTTTTTAAGGTTGTTGTAATTAAATTTCTGACAGATGTGTCATCTTCTACAACTAATATTAGTGACTTATTCATATACTTTGACCTCCCCTGCCGGTAATGTAAATGTAAATACTGTTCCGTGCGGCAGATTATCTGAAACAGTAAGTTCTCCGCCGTGGGCGTTAATAATGGACTTGCACAAAGATAATCCGAGTCCTAAACTTCGGCGGCTGTCTGCAATTTGATTTGCACCGCTATAGAACATGTCGAATATCCGTGGCTTTATTTCGTCAGCAATTCCGTTTCCGTCATCCGATATAGATACGATTGCTTGTTTTCCCCGCTTTTCTGTCCGAATAACAATATGAGAGTTTTTAGGTGTATATTTGATAGCATTATCAACAATATTGATGATTACCTGAACAATAAGCTTTGCATCCATTTTTGCAAGAAGAAATTCTTCTTTGCTTTCAACGGAAATATGATGTTCTTCACTCTTTCGGTTAATATGATGTAACGCTTCTGTGATCACGTCATCCATCAAATCTTCCGTTATACGGAGATTCAACCGTCCTTCTTCAATCCGGGTTACAGCCAGCAAGTTTTCTACAAGATTAATCAGCCACATGGAATCATCATAAATATCCATGTACAGCTGCTTTTTTGTATCATTATCAAAGAAATCACCGTTGGACAAAAGATTGCTGGCATTACCGGAAATGGATGTCAGCGGTGTCCTCAAATCATGTGAAATAGCACGCAGCAGGTTCGCTCGCAACTGTTCATTTTTTGCAAGAATGGCCGCCTCCTGTTTCTCACGGGCATTTTTCTCATTTTCCAAAGCCAGGGCACATTCTCCGAGAATGGATAGTAGAATACTGTTTTCAAATGGATCAAGAGGTATTTCCCCCATCACGATTCCAATAACTCCATATACCATACTGCTGCTGCGAACAGCAAGGTACAGGCATTTTGCATTGGAAAGCGTTCCTGTTGTAGCTCCGGCACGTTTATTGTTTTTCAATACCCAGCCGGCAACGGCCTTTTCATTTTCGGAAATACACGATTCCAAATTTTCTTCAGTTACAGAAAAAATATGCGGCGTATCCAACACTTCTCCATCAGCTAAATAAAAAACGATATCTTTTCTCAAGAGTTTAATGAGCTGATTTGAAGTTGCAGATACAATTTCATTTTTATCTTTTGCCTGTTGCAATAGCTGGTTTGTATCAAATAACACTTTGGTACGGTAAGCAGATTGTGCCGCCTGTTTTGCTTGGTTTTTAATCCGTATAGCAAGAGAACCGGTTAAAAATGCCGCCAACAACATGATAATAAAGGTAACAGGATAACCCTGATCATACGCCTGCAAAGTAAATTGAGGTTCCGTAAACAGGAAATTAAAGACCAAAACACTTACAATCGAGGAAATTAGGCTGTATATCTGATGTTTCGTGATGACAGCGGTGACAAGAACATCTAAAACAAAAACAGTAATGATATTTGCTTTGTCAAATCCAAATTTCTGGAAAATCATTCCGACTAAACTGGATAAAATCAGAATCGCAGCAGATTTTAATGTATCAGTGACAGAGAATACGATATGATTCTTTTTCCTGCCCCCTCTTAACTGATACACTGCCGCATTAGAAACCGTATCCGGAATAATATGCACATCCAGGTTAGGGGCATAATCAATCAATTTTTCTGTCAGGGTCGGTTTGCTGAGCAAATGCCGTTTTGTAGCAGAACTACGTCCGATCACAATCTTTGACACACCGGACAAACGAGTAAATTCCGCAATCTGAAACGGAACATCTTCTCCGTAAACTGTTTCTATTTTTGCCCCAAGCTGCTCAGCAAGACAAATATTTGAACGCAGGCGTTTTACATTTTCCTCGCTCATCACCGAAAAATCTGGGGTTTCTACAAATAGAGCCGTAAACTCCCCTTTAAAAGCAGAAGCCATTTTTGCGGCGGTACGGATAATTTTCGCATTGGATGGAGAAGAAGATAGACATACAAGAATATGTTCGCCTGTGTGATAATCTCCATGATTTTTTATGCGGGTATTTTCTGTGAGGATATTCACCCGGTCCGCACATCGCCGCAGTGAAATCTCCCGGAGAGCTGTCAAATTTTCTATTGTAAAAAAATTTTCTACTGCCTGTTTTTCCTGTGTCTGTCTGTATACATTTCCTGTATTCAAACGGTTGATCAAATCCTGTGGTTCAATATCTATTAATTCAACCTGATCTGCATTATCAAAAATAGAATCCGGGATGCGTTCCCGTACAACAATTTCCGTAATGGATGCAACTGTATCACAAAGGCTTTCAATATGCTGAACATTGACAGTCGTATAGACATCAATCCCTGCATTCAAAAGTTCCTTAATGTCCTGATACCGTTTTGCATGACGGCATCCTTCGGCATTCGTATGCGCAAGTTCATCTACAAGGATAAGCTGTGGTTTTCTTTTCAACGCCATGCCAATGTCGAATTCGTCCAGCATCATACCATTATAAAAAACTTCTCTTGTAGGAAGAACTTCTAAGCCATTCAAAAGAGCTGCTGTTTTGGGATGTGCGTGGGGTTCTACATAACCGGCTACCACGTCAATTCCCTGCTGTTTTTCCATATGAGCTGCTTCTAACATGGCGTAGGTTTTACCCACACCAGCTGCATATCCGAAAAAGATTTTCAAATGTCCTTTATTACGTTTTTCTTCATCAGCTTGGATTTCCTTTGATAACTGATCCGGATTATGTCTGCTTTCACTCATACGGTCATCTCCTTGTACAAAAACATTATATATAGAATAATACGTAAATTTCAGAAAAGCATTTTAGCACTGACATTAAAATTGCATAAAGATTATACCACCTTTTCTTCTTTTTTTCCATTCGGGCGTGTAGCCGAAAGCAGAAAACGCTCCGAAAAATCACGCAATTTTTCGACAAATAGACCCTTCATACAATTAATGTCATTTTGCCATATCACTCTCGCTGGTTTCTCAATCGTATTGATAGGATGTACCGCATTGTCTATAGAGCCTGGAGTAATGACACTTTGCTTTATTTGAAAGGATAAGGAACAATACTCATCTTTCAAAATATCGTTGGAATTTTCTATGATAAAGCCAAAATCAAGTTTATTATTTTCCAGCCCATTTATTATTTCACTTACAGAACCGTAGAACAGGTTCAGCTCATAGTTTGGGTATTCGCTTGAAAATTGTTCTAATAGATCTGCAATAGAATCTATGATTGCAGGTGTTTCAAATCCAATCCTGAGCTTAGAATCTGAAATAAGTTTTTGGGATTGATTTTCCTTGAAAAATTTATCCAGCTTTTCCATAAGAAAATAACCATAAATAAATGCTACCAATACCACTATAAGTAAAACAAAGTCTTTCATATCACCAACTTCTTTCAAAAATTAAATATGAAAACATTTTTGAATATGTTTCGTCTCCCCAAGAACAAGCATGGTACTGCCCTTTAACAACTGCGTATCGGAACTTATTTTCAAATTCATAATATCATTTGTTTTCAGCGCCATAATATTGATGTCATATTTTTTTCGTATATCCAACTGACCGATTGTTTTTCCTATCCATTCTCCCGGTATAGATATTTCAAAGATTGCATGTTCTTCATCTAGTTCTATGTAATCGAAAATATGATCAGCACTATAACGGATCGCAACCCAATCGGCAAGCTGCCTTTCTGGATAAACAATTTCATCTGCGCCGTTTCGTAAAAGAAATTTTGCATGAACATCACGAGCGGCACGAGACACCACCATTCTTGCACCGAGTTCCTTCAAAAGGCACGTTACTTCCAATGAACTCTGAAAGTTATCTCCGATAGCCACAATACAAACATCAAAATTTCCAACACCAAGCGAACTTAAAAAATCCTCATTAGTCGCATCCCCAATCTGAGCGTTAGTTACAAAGGGAAGTACAGCATCAACTCGAGTATCTTCTTTATCTACCGCCATCACTTGATGATGCAATTCATCTAATTTTATAGCAATGTGCCGTCCGAATCTTCCCAGACCGATAAGTAATATTGATTTCATTTTTTTATTCTCCTTAACCTACTGTAATTTTTTCCTGAGGATATTTTGAACCGTTAGGCTTTTTTTCAGAAATGGTAGCAAAAATCAAGGTCAATCCTCCCACTCTGCCAAAAAACATCAGGCAAATCAAGATTATATGGGAAACAAGCCCCAGGTCAGGAGTTATTCCCAACGATAACCCTACCGTCCCGATTGCCGACGCCGTCTCAAACAAAGCGGTCATAAGTGGAATATCTTCTGTTCTGCAAATTACCATTCCTCCGACAAGGAATAAAACGATATACATCAAAAAAATCGTAGCTGCATTTCTGATAGTGCCATCCGGAATTTGTCTGCCGAAAAAATGGGTGTGTTCCTTTTTTCTAAATACAGATAATGCCGATGAAACGAGAACTGCAAGAGTTGTCGTTTTCATACCACCTGCAGTGGAACCAGGCGAGCCACCAATGAGCATCAGCATAATGATAAGCATTTGCCCAACTTCACTGAGTAAAGTCAAATCTGCCGTATTGAATCCTGCTGTTCTCGGCGTAACGGATTGAAACAAAGAAACCCATACTCTTTCTGTAAGAGGCACATTTGAAAATTCAAAATAAAAAAAATAAAGAGCCGGTAAGAATATCAATATTCCTGTTACCATAAAAATCACCTTGCTTTGCATCCGGTATTTTTTAAAATGCCATTTACGATTCTTTATATCCTCCCAGGTAAGGAATCCAATACCTCCTGCAATAATCAGCATCATAATCACAAGATTTACAATCGGCTGTACAGAATAAGAGGTCAACGAGGAAAAAGGGGTTCTTATACCGATTAGATCAAATCCTGCATTGCAAAAAGCAGAAATAGAATGGAACAGTGAATACCATATTCCTTTCCAAAACCCAAAGTCCCTGCAAAAAACAGGGGCTAAAAGAACCGCACCAATGATTTCGATAAGAATAGTAGTCCGAATAATAAATTGTGTTCTCCGCACAATACCACCCACCGTTGGAGCCGAAATTGCCTCTTGCATGGTACTTCGCTGCATCAACCCGATTTTGCGTCCGGAAACAACAGCAATCGCAATAGCAATCGTAATAATTCCCATACCTCCGATTTGAATCAGCAGTAAAATAACTCCTTGGCCAAATAAAGACCAGTAGGTTGCCGTATCATTAACAACCAGTCCCGTCACACAAACCGCAGAAGTTGCGGTAAACAAAGCATCCAAAAAGGAGGTACACTGACCGCTTTTTGTAGCAATCGGCAGCATCAAAAGCAGACTGCCTAAGAGAATCGCGGATAAAAACCCTAAACTAATCACTTGAAATGATGTTATATGTCGATGTCTTGATCTGTTTGTCTGTTGCATAACTATATCCCCATAGTCTTAATTTCTTTTTTATATTTTCTTTATTTTATCTTTATTTGTATTAAATGGGCGTAAGTAAGTTTGTTTTGAAATTAAGATTGTGTAAAGATGAGCAGAAGTCTGAAATCTTTTGCTCATCTTTTGAGAGGGGAGATATGCTGATCAAGTCCGCTGCCGGAACAGGTCACAAGTTCAACCGGAATGGCTGTTTCCTCCATATCGGGATTTGCCTTACGAAACATCTGCACCCGGCTCGTGGTTCTCTGATGAACACATTTCTTTCTTCATTGCCATTTTTTATTTTCTCCTTTGCCTTTGAATAAAAGAAAAGGACACTCATCTTCCAGAAGTTCTGAAAACAAGCGTCCTTTCGGTTTTTCTTGCTCTGTTTGCCTGTTGGTGTAAAACTCATATACCTCGCAAAGTGCCTGAATCTGAGAATTTCTATGAAATTCTCAGATCGCGTACATTCGTCAAATTCCGAAGAAACAACTGGCTGTAAAGCCAGTTGTTTCTTCGGAACTCTCCTCATTGTCTTCGCAGAAATTAAGGACTTCTACGAATTCACCCGATGTAGACAACACACGACTTCAACATGCACTGTCTCGCAGAATTGATCCACCGCCGTCATCTTCTCCACACGATATCCCGCCAGCTGCATCATCTCCAGATCACGTGCCAGGCTTGTCATCTTACAGGAAATATATACAATCTTATCCACCCCATAATTCAAGATCTTCGGGAGTGCCTTCGGGTGAATTCCGTCTCTCGGCGGATCCAGTACGATCACATCCGGCTTCTCTTCAATCTCATCAAGTACCTTAAACACATCTCCGGCAATAAATCTGCAGTTGGAAAGTCCGTTTCGGACAGCATTTTCTTTTGCTGCCTCGACTGCTTCTTCAATAATCTCGACACCGATCACTTTCTTCGCAACCGGAGCAAGCACCTGACCGATTGTTCCTGTTCCGCTGAACAGATCGAATACAACCTGATTATCAATATCTCCAATGTATTCTCTTACAGTCTCGTACAGCACTTCTGCACCTTTTGAGTTTGGCTGGAAGAAGGAAAATGGTGTAATCTTGAATTCCAGTCCGAGAAGCTTCTCATAAAAGAAGTCCTGTCCATAAAGAATTCTTGTCTCATCACTCTTCACGACATCGGACAGGGAGTCATTCAATATATGAAGGATTCCAACAATCTTTCCTTCTAATTCTAATGCCAGAAGTTCTTCTACTAATGGAGTTAAGTCATATTCTTCCTGCGTTGTCGTTACAAGATTCACAAGAATCTCGCCTGTTGTATCGCCTCGTCTTAAAAGAAGATGGCGGAGATAACCGACATGCTGCATTTTCTTATAATAACTTACATTTCTTTCTTTGAAATAATTAAGCACACAAAGAAGAATCTTATCCATATCTTCATGGACAAGCTGACAGTCTCCTGCTGTCAGTACATCATAAGTACTTCCTTTTTTATGAAGACCGAGAGATAACGGACCGTCTTTGAATTCATCTCCAAAAGAAAATTCCATCTTGTTACGGTAATGGAATTCCTTCGGACTGTGCTTCACACCTTCAAAAACATATTCACCTTTTACTACCGGATCCATGATTCTGCGGATCTGTCCTTCTTTCATCTTCACCTGTTCTTCGTATGGCATTGTCTGATACATACAGCCGCCACAGGCAGGAAAGATACTACAGACCGGCTCTCTTGTCTCTAATGGAGATTTCTCCAACACTTCAAGAAGTCTTCCTTCTGCATTTCCTCTTTTAAATTTATTTATCATAAAACGGATCTTCTGTCCCGGAATCCCATTTTTCACAGTAACATACTGTTCTTCCTCCGGAACAAATACAATCCCCTTGTTTGGGAAATCTACACGTTCAATAATACCCTCGTAGATCTGACCTTTTTTCATCCTAATCTCCTATCAATTCTAATCTATTTTAACAGAAAAACAGACAGGATGGTTTCTTCTCTCACCCTGTCTGCACTTTTGCAATTCACTCAAGAATTATACCTGATCATCCTCGCTGAAGTAATCATCAAAATCGTCATCAAAATCATCTTCAAAATCATCAAGATAATCCGGTGATACGAAACGATATACTGCATAAGCGATTGCAGCTACTGCTGCTACTGCTCCGATGATAGCCAGTGCCCAGATTACTGTATTCTTCTGCTTCTCAGCCTCATTCTTATGAAGAATCTCGTTCAATCTTGTTTCTGCAATGATGTCTTCTATTCTCTTGTTCATATTAACACGTCCTTTCTTCACCTTTTGTGGTGACAGATAATCTGTGTTTATTATAACACCTGACGATTCATATTACTACTGATTTATCATTTTTTTATAACTTTCTCATACCTTTACAAGCTTGGCGAATTTGGCAAACATCTTGCGTGTTCCGACACTGTCAAATTCAATCGTAACCTCGTGATCTCGTCCACCTTCTTTGATATCCGTTACTGTTCCTTCCCCAAACTTCACATGACGTACCCGGTCTCCGACCTCATAACCAAGTGGACCATTCCCACCTGCTGCCAGCTGACTTCCCTTCTGCAGGGATGCCAGTGCCTGACTTCCTGTAAGCGGCTTACCCACCCCCTGATTCTTTACAGGTGTCATTCCGCCAAGTGCTCCTGCGAATGCCTGTGCCCGAAATGCTTCTCTGGCACGTGCATATGTATTCTGCTGTGCTGGCATCTCCGTCTCCTGGGTAAACTTCTTATTTCCTGTATCAAGCAGTTCCCTCGGGATCTCTTTCACAAATCTTGACATCGGATTGTACTGTGTCTCACCGTGCACCATTCTTCTGCGCGCACTTGTCAAAGTCAGTTCCTGCTCTGCCCTTGTGATTCCAACATAACAAAGTCTCCGCTCTTCTTCCAGTTCTTCTCTGTCTCCTGCATTAATACTCATATATCCCGGGAAAAGCCCATCTTCCATCCCTGCAAGATAAACACGTGGAAATTCAAGTCCCTTTGCACTATGTAAAGTCATCAGAACAACATATTCCTGGTCTTCATCCAGACTGTCAATATCCGCAACCAAAGCAACTTCTTCAAGGAATCCGCTCAATGTTGCCTTTTCATCTTTATCCTGACAACTTTCCTCATAAGTTGCCGCTTTACTGATCAGCTCGTCTATATTCTCTTTTCTTGTTTTCGCCTCTTCTTTATCTTCATTTTCAAGGCTTTCTATATATCCTGTCTTCTCAATCACTTCCTGTAAAAGATCTGTGATGTTCATCTCTTCTGCCAACGTCTTAAAATACTCGATCAATGCCGCAAAAGAGTCCAGTTTTGTTGCACTTCTTCCCACTCCTGCGATCAGCCCCGGTGCCAGTAATGCCTCATAAAACCCAATTCCACGTTCTGTTGCAGACTCCTGAATCCGGTTAATTGTTGTAAGACCGATTCCTCTCTTTGGGACATTAATGATTCTTCTAACCGCAACATCATCACGTCCATTATCGATTGTCTTGAGATAAGCAAGAAGATCCTTAATCTCTCTTCTCGCATAGAAATTTACACCGCCGACAATCTTATAAGGAATATTCATAGCAATAAATTTCTCTTCCAGCAGACGGGATTGTGCATTCGTACGATAAAGAACTGCACTGTCATTATAGGAACCTCCCTGTCTGACAGCACTTTTGATATCTTCGCCTATGAAATCCGCCTCATCAAATGCAGTATCAAACTGACGCAGACGGATCAGTTCGCCTTCTCCGTTCTCCGTCCAAAGTGATTTCTCCTTTCTTCCGCGGTTATTCGCGATCACACTGTTCGCTGCATTCAGAATATTCCCTGTAGATCTGTAGTTCTGCTCCAGTTTGATCACCTTTGCATCCGGAAATTCATGCTCAAAGTCAAGAATATTCCGGATATTCGCTCCACGGAACTTGTAGATTGACTGGTCATCATCTCCAACGACACAAAGATTCTTATATTTTCCTGCAAGAAGGCTTACCAGCTGAAACTGGACTGTATTTGTATCCTGATATTCATCTACCATAATATAGCGGAATCTTTCCTGATAACTCTCAAGCACATCCGGCTGTGTCTGCAAAAGCTGCACTGTCTTTACAAGCAGATCATCAAAATCCAGTGCATTATTCGCTCTCATCTGCGCCTCATACTCGCGGTAAACCTTAGCAATCTTCATCTTTGCAAAGTCTCCTCCGGCATTCAGTTCAAATTCATCCGGAAGGATCATCTCATTCTTGGCAGATGAAATTGCTGAAAGCAGACTTCTTTCTTTAAACACTTTCGTATCCACATCTACTTTCCGACAGACTTCCTTAATTAATGTCTTCTGATCATCTGTATCATATATAGTAAAATGATTCTCATAACCTAATCTGTCAATAAATCTTCTCAAAATACGCACGCACGCAGAATGAAATGTGCTCACCCATACACTTTCTGCTCCAAAACCGACAAGCTTATCCACACGTTGGCGCATCTCTTCTGCCGCTTTGTTCGTAAATGTGATTGCAAGAATATTCCATGGGTTCACGCCACGTTCTCCGATCAGATATGCAATCCTGTGCGTCAGAACTCTTGTTTTTCCTGAACCAGCTCCGGCAAGGATCAGAAGAGGACCGTCCGTGTGGTAAACAGTCTCTCTCTGTGGTTCATTTAATTTATCATAAATGCTCATCTTTCCACTCCTTTAAAGTTATAAAGATATCTGTAAATGTATTCCCATTATCAAACACACGTTCCTGTTTGTCAACTACATTTTCCGGCCTTCTTATCTTTTGCTTGCTATCTAGTTTTAAATACTATATAATAAATGTATTGAGGTGATAACATGAATATAGACACAAGTAATCTGTTAAACAGCATTTTGGAAGAACTTTCTTCTTTAAGTTATGTGCATCCCGGTGATGTTCCGAATATTAATCTTTACATGGATCAAGTAACTACTTTTATGGATGAGCAGCTGGCTTCGACCAAACGTTACCCTGATGATAAGATCCTGACAAAGACCATGATCAATAATTATACAAAGAACAATCTTCTTCCACCCCCGGTGAAGAAGAAGTATTCCAGAGAGCACCTGCTCCTTTTGGTCTTCATTTATTATTTTAAAAATATCCTTTCAATCAAAGATATTGAGACAGTTCTTGCACCGCTCACAGAGAAATATTTTCCGGATGGAAGCTCTTTTGAATTAGCGGATATTTACAAAGAAGTCTGCAAGATTGAAAAAGAACAGCTGGATTCCATCAAAGAGAATGTAACTGCTACTTATGAGAAATCTGCTGAGACTTTCACTCATCTTGCTGATGGCGAAGATAAGGAGATCTTACAGCAGTTTGCATTTATATGCAGCTTGAGTTTTGATGTATATATCAAGAAAATGATCATTGAACGGATCATTGATGACCTCTCTTCCAAGTCTTCAAAAAACGAAGAGAAAAAGAAAGGGAAATAAACATTTCTGTTTAAAATGAGATACAGCCTGCGAAAGACTTTATCAGGATCTTCCGCAAGCTGTATCTTTTGATTGATAAAAGGTATTTTATTGTAAGCTTAATTCTTAAGTGTTATTCTTCCGTTCCATTCTCTTCCTCAGCAAGCCCTACACGTTTGAAAACCATATCATATCCGTCATTCCCGTAATTAAGAGAACGGTTCACACGACTGATTGTCGCAGTGGATGCTCCTGTCTTCTCCGCGATCTCCAAATATGTCTTCTGTTCACGGAGCATTCTTGCCACTTCAAATCTCTGTGACAATGAAAGCAGCTCATTAATCGTACAGATGTCTTCAAAAAATGTATAACACTCTTCTTTATTCTCAAGGCTTAAGATTGCCTGAAACAGATAATCTACTGCCTCGGTTCTGATCTTCTTACTCATACGAAACAATCTCCTTCTCAACCGGCTAATTATATGATGGCTTACGGCATACCACAAACCATAACAATACCTTTTGCCTTCTCAGGCCACTTTTTGATTTTAACACATTAAATTTTTAAAGTCCACCATTTCTTATGAATTTAAACTAAATTCTTGCGCAATTTTGATTTTTTTCTAAAACATTTTATGTAAAACACACTTTTTTCGTTGTTCTTCCTCTTTTAAGATGCTATAATAAATCTGTTATAAATATTTTGATACAAAAGAGAGGAGTACATGATTAATATGAAGTGCCCAATATGTGGAAAAGACCTGGATTTGCAGAATAAGCAGATTGGCACCAGCGAAAACGGGGATCCAATCTTTAATGAATATGCAATCTGCCATAGCTGTAAAAAGCAATGGAACCTTGATAAACAACGTGCAAAGAAGATCGCTGCCAAGAAAGCCGCAGAAGAGAAAGCAAAAGCTGAGGCTCGTGCCGCTGAAGAAAAAGCGAAAGCTGAGGCTGAAGCCCGCGCTGCTGAAGAGAAAGCGAAAGCTGAAGCTGCCGCTCGTGCTGCTGAAGAAAAAGCGAAAGCCGAAGCTGCTGCCCGTGCCGCTGAAGAAAAAGCGAAAGCTGAGGCTGCCGCCCGTGCCGCTGAAGAGAAACGAGCTGCCCGCAGAGAAGCAAAAGCCCGCGCCCGCAAAGAAGCGATTGCCCGCCTTGCTGCTGACAAAGGGATTTCAGAAGAAGAAGCTGAACGTATTCTTAAGGAGAGAGCCAGAGCCCGCAAAGCCGCTGCACAGAAAGCTGCCACTGATGCCACTGCCACTGATAATTCCGAAGAGCAGAAATATGGGAACATTCCAGCGGAAGAAATCCGTGATAAGCGTGAAAAAGCAGTTCGCAAGGGATACGAAGATATGCTTGCAACTGACCCTGACAGTAAAGCTGCCAAGAAGAAAAAGAAAGAGGAAGCCGAAACTGCGAAAGCAAAAGAAGATGTAAAATCCAGAAAAATGGATGACTATGATGATGAGAAATCCTCTGATGATGAAGATGAAGATGATGATGAATATGAATATGTAGACGAATATCCACGTTTCAGACCTGGACGCATCATCCTTGGAATCATTTCCCTGCTTGCATTTGGTTTCTGTATTTATAAAGGATTCGTAACAGGACTCAGCACATCAGGAGCTGACGTAACTTCTGCTCCAGGCATGAATTATGTCATTGTTGCTCTTTGTATGCTTGTCACTGCACTGTTATACTTCATCATGAATAACCGTGATACACTTTTTGCATTCCTTATCCCGATGATTGTCTATATCGGTAGTGCTGTTTTTGCTTTCCTGAAACATGGAGATGAATTCGAGCTTCTGATTTTAGCCGGTGTAAGTGGTGTACTTGCTGTTATTTCACTGATTCTCGCAATTGCTTCCCGCGGTGGAGATGATTACGATGATGAAGATGATTACGACGATCCATTTGAAGAAGAACACGATAATTAAAATCGCGTTGTAAATCTTTTTGGTTTCTAAGAACAATTTATATAAGATAATTACAAGGGAGTATCATTTTGCGATACTTCCCTTTTTTGTCCTGATATGCATTTTTTATATCATATATCTAAAATATTTTTAGGTGCCAAAAACTTTTTTAGAATAGTTGTTGCTTTTTGTTGAATATGTGATAAAATATAACCATAGGTATCTTTATATAATTAAAAATACACAACAAACACATACTCCTCAAAGATTTTTCTTTGGGGATTTTGTTACAAAGAAAGGAGTAACTGACATGGCATCATTTATAGTAAATGGTCAGGAAGTCTCACCTTCAAAGAATCAGAAACTGTTACGGTTCCTGCGTGATGAACTGCACATTACCTCTGCAAAGGATGGTTGCAGCGAAGGCGCTTGTGGAGCCTGTACTGTTATCATTGATGGACAGACTTGCAAATCCTGCGTACCTGACACAGATTCATTGGCCGGAAAGAATGTCATCACAGTCGAGGGGCTTTCTGATTGGGAACAGAAAGTTTACACTTATGCTTACGGGAAGGCAGGCGCTGTACAGTGCGGATTCTGTATTCCTGGTATGGTTATGTGCACAAAAGCACTTTTGGATGTAAATCCGGAACCAACCGATGATGAGATTCGCTATGCGCTGCGCAACAACTATTGCCGCTGTACAGGATATGTTAAGATCATGGACGCGGTGCGTCTGGCAGCTAAGATTCTGAAAGAAGGAGTTTTACCAGATGACGGAGATCCTAGCTGGACTCTTGGTTCCCGTGTTTCTCGTATAGATGTTGAAGAAAAAGTGCTTGGAACAGGTAAATATCCGGATGACTATTATCCGGAAGGAATGCTCTATGGTGCTGCTCTTCGTAGTAAATATCCACGAGCTCGCGTACTTTCTATTGATACCTCTGCTGCCGAGGCTCTGCCTGGCGTAGAAGCGGTTGTAACAGCCGATGATATTCCTGGGGAGAATAAGATCGGACACTTAAAACATGATCAGTATTCACTGATTCCGGTTGGTGGACTGACTCATTATCTCGGAGATGCAATTGCCCTTGTAGCTGCAACTGACATGGCAACTGTAGAAAAAGCAAAGAAACTTATTAAAGTTGAATATGAAGTACTTCCTCATGTGCATACAGTGGAAGAAGCTGCTGCTCCGGATGCACCTCTTGTTTATGATGAAGAAGAGACTAACGTATGTGCTTATAAGCACATCAGCCGCGGAAATGCGGAAGAAGCAATCAAGAATTCCAAGTACGTGATCTCACATCACTTTGAGACACCTTGGACTGAGCATGCTTTCCTTGAACCGGAATGTGCTGTTTCTTTCTATGATGAAGACGGTGACATTTTCGTATATTCAACAGACCAGTCCGCTCACCAGACATTGCACGAAGTTACACTTATGCTTGGAACAGATAAAGTAAAAGTTCAGAACGCATTAGTCGGCGGTGGTTTCGGTGGTAAAGAGGACATGACTGTTCAGCATTTAAGCGCATTGCTTACTTACGTAACAAAGAAACCGATCAAGATGAAATTATCCAGAGCGGAATCCTTGCTTGTTCATCCGAAACGTCACCCATTCTACATGGATATGACAATGGGATGCGATGAGAATGGAGTGATCCAGGGTGTAAAAGCGATTGTTAAATCTGACACAGGTGCATTCGCTTCTCTTGGTGGCCCGGTTCTTGAACGTGCATGTACACATGCAGCAGGACCTTATCATTATGAAAACTTTGAAATTGAAGGAACTGCTTACTATACAAATAACCCACCTGCCGGAGCATTCCGCGGATTTGGTGTTACACAAACTTGTTTCGCAACAGAGACACTTCTGAACATGATGGCTGACAAGGTAGGCATTACACCTTGGGAGATTCATTACCGCAATGCGATCCGCCCAGGCGAAGTACTTCCGAACGGACAGATTGTAGATAACTCTACAGGTCTTGTAGAGACACTGGAAGCTGTCAAAGAAGAGTATGATGCTGCACTTGCGGCCGGTAAGGCTGTTGGCCTTGGTTGTGCTATGAAGAATGCCGGCGTTGGTGTTGGTATCCCAGATACAGGACGTGTAAAATTAATTGTTGAAGAAGATGAAAAACTTCACATCTTCACTGGTGCTTCCTGTATCGGTCAGGGACTTGGTACTGTACTTGTACAGATGATCGTTACAAATACAGATCTTTCCCATGATGATATCGTCTATGAGCGAAGCAACACATGGATTTCACCTGATTCCGGTACAACTTCCGGTTCTCGTCAGACACTTGTAACCGGTGAAGCGTGCCGCAGAGCATGTGAAAAATTCATGGAAGCAAAAAACAGCGGTAAGTCCATGAAAGATATGATTGGAGAAACTTTCTACGGAGAGTATCTCGCTAAGACTCATCCACTTGGTGCAGATGTGCCTAATCCGATATCTCACGTTGCTTATGGATATGCAACTCAGGTCTGCATCCTTGATCCTAAGACAGGTAAGATTGAGAAAATGATTGCCGCACACGATGTTGGTAAAGCTGTCAACCCACTTTCCTGCGAAGGTCAGATTGAAGGCGGTGTTGTAATGTCTATGGGATTCGCACTCAGAGAGCAGTATCCAATCGATGAAAATTGTAAACCAATTGACAAATATGGTTCCTTAGGACTTTTCCGTTCTCACGAAGTTCCTGAGATTGAAGCAATCGTTATTGATAAACCTGGTCTGGACGTTGCCTGTGGAGCAATCGGTATCGGAGAGATCACATCCATCCCTACTGCTCCTGCAATCGCGGATGCATATTGCAGATTTGACGGAGAAAGACGCTACAGCCTTCCTCTTTCTAACACACCATACGAAAGGAAGAAATAATCATGGCAATTAAAAAGAGATTTCCTTACCGGGCAGCTCTGGTTGCCTGTAACGGTGGCTGCCGCGCAGCCGGCTCTGAAGACGGCGGATGCAAAGATGGCTGCATCGGATGTGGAGCCTGTATAGAAAAATGTAAATTCGGCGCAATTTCCATGAATGAATATGGCGTTGCCGAAGTAGACGAAGAAAAATGTATTGCCTGTGGACAGTGTGCAAAAGTCTGTCCACAGAACCTGATCAAGATTCACGAATGTGCAAACTACATTGTAGTAAAATGCTCTAACAAAGAAAAAGGAGCTGTTGCACGTAAACAGTGTGAAGTCAGTTGTATTGGATGCGGTATTTGTGAAAAAACATGTACTGCAGGTGCAATTCATGTAGAAAATAATTGCGCAGTAATCCAGGAAGACATCTGCTTAAGCTGTGGAATGTGCTCTGTAAAATGTCCAAGACATGTAATCCATGATCTCCGCGGAGTATTTACAGCAGTAAGATAATACAAAAGCTATCGACTACGATAACAACACAGATATGTGTTAAGTTATTGTAATCGATAGCTTTTTTATCTACTCATCTTCATCCAGAAACTCGATATCATCATCGTCATCAAGATAATCTAAATCATCCAGATCATTCAAGTCATCTAAGTCATCCGGATCTTCATCAAAATCATAATCCTCTGTCGCATCTGCCTCATCAGCAGTTACTTCAATTTCGACGTCTTCCTCCCAGTCTTCCTCGTCTACATCAAACTTCTCTTCTTTAAACTTCTCCACTTCATCCTCTTCCAGATCATCTTCAAGATCATCAAATTCATCCATGCTGACAACTGTTGTGCCCTTGTCTTCTTTCAGGACATTTTCCGGAAGACTCTCTATAATCTCATCCAGCTCATCAAAATCATCCAGATTCTCGACCAGTGCCCTTGCCTTCTCGACTTCATTTTCTGTAGAATGTTCTTCACGGATCTCTGCGGCTTTAAGTAAATTCTTTTTCTTACGTTTTCCGGATTCCAAAAGAAGCTGGATCCAGATACTAAGTGCACCAATTGCAGCACAAAGTGCCACATGGATCATTCCGTTTTTATATGGCTGCAGATAAAAGATACTGCTGCCCGCTGCCATTGCTCCAAACACAGAAGAAGAAGCAATCAGCATAAAGTTATGAAACTTAATAGAAAGCAATGCACACACAAGACCAATACCCGCACAGATTCCATAGATAATAAAATCCTGTGGTTTCATCAAATGTACACTGACAACAAAGACGAGTACCGCTACTGTCACAAATCCACCAATCTGCTTCTTCCATGCACCAAGCACCGCCAATACAAGTCCCACACCTGCTCCTGCCGCCAATGCGATTGTCTGATCCAGATCTGCAATCGCTCCGACCGCAATTCCGGCTGCGCATCCTGCTGACAATCCTGCGATCACAGACCAGAAACGTACCAGTTTCAGCCCCGTCAGACATAACAGTACCGCTCCGGCCATTATAACGATCAGAGAAATAAATTCCATCTGACTCAAATGATGACTGCTTTCATTAAGTCCAGCCAGAACAACATCCAGGTCAAAATTCAGAATTGTATCAATCATATCATTTACATTCATTATTTACACCTTCGTCCCTTACTATTTATTACTCACTACTGCTCATTTTAGCAATTTTTTTTACTGATTACAAGTGTTCATTTCACCTTTCCATTGACTTCTTATTCTTCTCCACTTAAAATAGAAGAGAAATGCTATTGCTGACCGCATAATACTGTGAACAGCAATAAAATGCTAACATAAAGGAGTTTATTATGGAACAGTTAAGAATACCTGCTGGCTATCATTCCCCTCTTACAATTCGTGAGACAGAAGTAGCCATCAAAGAAGTGAAAGACCACTTCGAGCGTGCTCTTGCAAAGAATCTCCACCTGACACGAGTGTCAGCACCACTGTTTGTCCGTCCGGAATCCGGTCTGAATGATAACTTAAACGGTGTTGAACGTCCGGTTTCCTTTGACATCAAAGAACAGGATGGTTCTGTTGCAGAGATCGTTCATTCTCTTGCAAAATGGAAGAGATATGCATTGAAGAATTATAATTTCCATTCCGGCGAAGGACTTTACACAGATATGAGTGCGATACGTCGTGATGAAGATACAGACAACATCCACTCTCTGTATGTTGACCAGTGGGACTGGGAAAAAGTAATTTCTAAGGAAGAACGTAACACAGAGACACTTCAGTATACTGTCCGCAAAGTCTACCGTGCTCTGAAAGATACAGAAGAATACATTTCCAGACGTTACAACTATATTGATCCTCTTCTTCCTGATGATATCTTTTTCATCACTACACAGGAGCTGGAAGACCTTTATCCGGATCTTACTACCAAAGAACGTGAAAAAGCGATTGCGAAGGAAAAAGGCGCAGTGTTTATCTCCAAAATTGGTGGCGTACTTGCTTCCGGCGAAAGACATGACGGTCGTGCTCCGGACTATGATGACTGGGAGCTGAACGGTGACATTATCGTTTACTATCCGGTTCTTGACATCGGTCTTGAACTCTCTTCTATGGGAATCCGTGTTGACGAAGACTCATTAAAGGCACAGCTTAAAGAAGCCGGATGTGAAGATCGTGCAGAACTTCCATTCCAGAAGGCACTGCTGAACGGCGAGCTTCCATATACAGTCGGCGGCGGTATTGGACAGTCCCGTATCTGTATGTATTACTTAAGAAAAGCTCATATCGGTGAAGTACAGTCTTCCCTCTGGCCTGAAAATGTAGTTGAAGCTGCTGCTGATGCCGGCATCCACCTTCTCTAAACACAAGACAGACCAGCCAATTATATGATAAAAAGCAGATTCGAATTCTACCGGAGCATCTCTCCTTTGAATCCGAATCTGCTTTTTCATTCTCCTCTTATTCTACAATCAGCAACTGTTCTTTCTCTTCCTCAGACACCCTGTTCCAAAAAACATTGAAATCATCAAATTCCGGCAAATAGATATCTGCCGTATTCCAAATCTGCGCCAGATTCTTGTCATTTGCCTTATCATAAACTGCTACTGTCTTAAATCCCGCATGCTTTGCCGTTCTCAAAGCCTGGTAAGTATCTTCAAACACCCAGGTCTGTTCCGGCTCCGTATCCAGCTGCAAAAGTGCTGCAAAATAAATATCCGGCTGATCCTTACCGCTTCCGATCTCAGATGCTGTAAAAACTCCTTGAAAATAAGGTAATACCTTCAATCTGCTCAGAGCTGCTTCTGCATTCTTCCGGTCACCGGTTGTTGCGATCACCATAGGAATCTTCCGCTCTCTGAATTCCTCCAGATACTGACGAACCCCTTCTTTCAATGGAACTCGTTTTGCATAATAGTCTTCCACTTCCTTATTCAGTCCCTGTACAACCTCTTCCACTGTCTTCTCCAGGTTATAATGTGAGATCAGATAATCTGCCGCCTCCTCCAGGCTCATCTCAAATAACGTCTCCCCCAGGTTCTTCTCGGCCTCAATTCCCAAATGATCCAGATACAATTCTCCAAGATTCTCCCAGACAGGCATGGAATTGAGAAGGACACCATCTACGTCAAATATTACACCTTTTATCATGTCATTCCTCTTTTCTGCTATGCACTACATTATAATCTCCCTGGAAACGCATGTCAACCGTTACTGTTCACACGATGTGCGACCAGCAACGCATCTCGCCATTTTAAATTGCCTTTGGCGATGGGGCGAGATGCATTCAAATCAAAACACGCATCCTCCGTGTCAATCAGCGGAATGATTGACACGGGAGTAAACAGCAACTGTCAACCATCAGAAAAAGACCTTCTGCCGGCAGATCAACCACTTGCAAAAGGTCTTTATAAAATGCTGTTATTTATTTTGTCTCAAGGATCTTATCAACACTTGCCAGTTTTACACTCAATACAAATACTTCAGCGGCAACTGCAAGTTCTTCCGGTGTTGGATAAGACGGTGCGATACGGATATTGCTGTCATGTGGATCTTTTCCATAAGGGAATGTTGCTCCCGCTCCTGTCATAACAACGCCAGCTTCTTTCGCCTTCGCAACAATCGCTTTCGCACATCCATCCAGCGCATCAAAGGAGATGAAATATCCTCCGCGTGGCGCGATCCAGGATCCAATCTCAAGTCCGCCAAGTTCTCTTTCAAGAACTTCAAGAACAGTCTCAAACTTCGGACGCAGGATATCTGCATGTTTCTTCATATGTTCTACAATTCCGTGAATATCTCCGAAGAATCTTACATGACGCAGCTGATTTACCTTATCATGTCCGATCGTCTGCACACGCATTGTGCTTCTGATATCCTCCAGGTTCGCATCAGATGCTGCCATTGCTGCAATTCCTGATCCTGGGAAACTGATCTTGGATGTAGAAGAAAACTTGTAAACCATATCCGGGTTACCGGCCTTCTTACACTCCATCAGAATCTCAATCAGATAATCCTGCTTATCTTCATATAAATGATGTACACAGTAAGCATTATCCCAGAAGATACGGAAATCTTCTGCTGCCGGCTTCAGGTTCGCAAAACGGAACACTGTCTCATCAGAATATGTGATTCCCTGTGGGTTAGAGTACTTCGGTACACACCAGATTCCTTTGATTGCCGGATCACTGCTTACAAGTTTCTCAACCATATCCATATCCGGTCCTGTTGATGTCATCGGTACATTGATCATCTCAATTCCGAAATGCTCTGTAATCGCGAAATGTCTGTCATATCCTGGAACCGGACATAAGAATTTTACCTTATCAAGCTTACACCATGGAGTACTTCCCATGATACCATGTGTCATTGCACGTGCTACCGTATCATACATCACATTCAGACTTGAGTTTCCGAAAATAATCACGTTATCTTTCGGAACTTCCATCATATCTGCAAGAAGCTGTTTTGCTTCATCAATTCCATCAAGTCCGCCATAGTTACGGCAGTCAACACCATCTTCACAAGTCAGATCAACACCACTTGTCAGTGTATCCATCATCCCCATTGACAGATTCAGCTGGTCTGCTGACGGTTTTCCTCTGGACATATCCAGTTTCAGACCTTTTGCCTTCACTTCTTCAAACTGCGCCTCCAGGCCACTCTTTAATTCCAATAACTCTTCTTTGCTCAAATCTTTATATGCAGTCATTGCAGGAATCCTCCACTTTCTTTATTTTTTCACTTTTGTTATTGTATATAATTTTTGACGTTTCGTCAATGGGTTCTTGCATTCTTTTTTATTTTTTTGTTTTTTTCAGCTTTATTTCCACATGTTTTGCATTTCAAAAATGTTTTTCATTCATTTTTCACTGTATTCTGTATTATCACTCTATCCCATCAGGTTTTATCTATGCATTATTGATTTTTCCTCTCCTCCTGTGATATCCTTAGAAAGTAGATTCCAGTCATCATTCCACTTGACTGAGAATAAAAATCTTATGATTCTATGGAGGTACTAAAATGAATTTTACATTTGCACACAATAACCTGAATGTATATGATCTTGAAAAATCACTGGATTTTTACCAGAAAGCTCTGAATTTAAAAGTAGAACGTGAAAAACTTGCCGATGACGAAAGTTTTAAGCTTGTATATCTCACAGACGGTGTGACCCCGCATCTTTTAGAGCTCACCTGGCTGCGTGATATGGATCGACCATATGAACTGGGAGATAATGAGATCCATCTTGCATTTGCTGTCGATGATTTCGATGCTGCTTACAAAAAACATAAAGAGATGGGATGTATCTGCTTCGAAAATCCATCTATGGGAATTTATTTTATTGAAGATCCTGACGGATACTGGCTGGAAATTGTACCGGGCAAATAAAAAAAGTTTTAAAAAAAGGAATCAGCATCACTGATTCCTTTTTTGGTTCTAATATCTCACATAATATGTAACACGTACAGAACTTACCTTAACCGGTACTCCTGTCTGCTGTGCTTCGATCATCTGTCCGCCGCCAATGTAAATCGCTACATGTCCCGGTGTCCAGCAGATATCTCCCGGCTGTGGATCATTTACGATTGTTCCTGCTGCAAGAATATCTCCACTTGTTCTTGGAATTGAAATTCCTGCCTGTCTGTAGCAATACTGTACAAGTCCTGAACAGTCAAGTCCAACTCCCGGTGTAGATCCGCCCCATACATACGGAACTCCGATCTGTGAATAAGCTGCATTTACAATAATGCTTCCCTTATCTGCACTATAGCTTGGGCTTGGCGAGGAAGAACTTGAGCTGCTTGAGCTTGAACTGCTGGAAGAACTACTGCTTGAGCTACTGGAGCTTGAGCTGCTTGAACTTCCTGAGCTTGAGCTGCTTGAGCTTGAACTACTGGAAGAACTATTACTTGAGTTATTTCTATTAGAAGAACTACTGCTTGAGTTATTCTTCTTAGCTGCTTCCTCGGCAGCTTTCTTTGCTGCTTCTGCTGCCTTTCTCTTAGCTTCTTCTTCCGCTGCTTTCTTTACAGCTGCATCAATCTTAACATCGAGATTTGCGATTTCACTACTCTTCTCTGTGATTGTTGTATTCAGTTCATCCTTCTGCGCATCATACTCTGTCTGTGTCTCCTGCAAATCAGCCATCTTTGTCTCAAGCGTTGTCTTAAGATCTTCTACTTTCTGAACTGTCGCAACATACTCTTCGAGCTTATCTCTGTCATAAGAATGTACCTGCTGGGAATATTCTGCCTGTGTCAGTACACTGGAAATATCTCCGGATGTTAGTACCTTCTCCACTGTAGCAGTGCCTGTTCCTTCTTCATACATGTACTTAATACGAAGCTTCATGGCTGCATACTGCTGTTCCTGTTCCTCCTGCGCTGTCTTCAGATCTTCCTCTGTCTGAGAGATTTCCTCACCTGTTTCGATCAGATCATTCTCAAGATCAGAGATCTTGGTCATAAGTGAATTCAGCTGTGTCTGAAGATTACTTACCTGATTCTGTGTCTCCTGCTTCTTCTGCTTCAGATCACTGACCTCGTCAGCAAGTACCGGTGTAACAGTCATTGTACATGCAAGTGTTACTGCAAGAATCATACTGCTTACTTTTTTTAACTTCATCTTTCCACCTATCCTTATTTTTATCTAGTCCCCCATGTGATGCATTATAATTTTTCATATCACAATTCATTGTAAATAGTTACATTATAATTCCACATACTCATATGTTATAATACAACATCTATTGTGTTTTTTCAACATATTTCTCGTAACAAGAGGGTATTTTATTTACATTCTACGTTCAATATTATAGCGTATTTATGTAATATTTTCAATAGTTTCCCTTACTTTTTTCATTTTTTCGTAACATTTTTGTAACAAAAAAATCTGGAAAGTTCTCTTTATTCTTAGATAAACTTTCCAGACTCCTGTTTCACTGTATGATCTTTTATTTTCTACTGAATATATAAGTTTGTATATCCCATCAGGCTTTCATCTACTTCTCTTGCCACTTCACGACCTTCACGGATAGCCCATACAACAAGAGACTGTCCTCTGTGCATATCCCCGGCTGTGAATACATCCTTCACATTTGTAGAATATTTTCCTGCCTCTGTCTTTACATTTGTGCGTTCATTCACTTCTACACCGAATGCTTTTGTTACATAATCCTGACTTCCAAGGAATCCAGCTGCGATCAGAACAAGATCTGCATCTACGGTATACTCGCTTCCTTCTACCGGAACCATCATTTTCCGTCCGGTCTTCCCATCTGTCTTACTCTCAAGCTTGATAAGGACTGCCTTACAGAGATTTCCTTTCTTGTCTTTTACGAATTCTTTCACTGTCGTTGTGTAAACGCGAGGATCAGAACCAAACACAGCGATTGCTTCCTGCTGGCCATAATCTGTCTTGCAGACTCTTGGCCACTCCGGCCATGGGTTCATCGGTGTTCTCTCGTCCGGTGCTTTCGGCATCATCTCCAGCTGGAGAACGCTCTTTGCTCCATGACGAATAGATGTTCCGACACAGTCATTTCCTGTATCTCCGCCTCCGATTACAATTACATTTTTTCCTTTTGCAGAAATGTAGCTTCCTGTTTTAAGCTTCATGTCATTTGCCCATAGTGCTTTCGTTGTTGATTTCAGGAAATCTACTGCAAAATAAATTCCCTGTGCATCTCTTCCCGGTGCTTTGATATCTCTTGGATTTGATGCTCCACATGCAAGGATCACGCGGTCATATTCTTTCAGGATATCTGCCGCCTTCACGTCTTTTCCGACATTACATCCAGTCCGGAAGATAATTCCCTCTTCTTCCATAATCGCAATCTTACGGTCGATAATCTGTTTCTCCAGCTTCATATTCGGAATTCCATAGCGGAGCAATCCGCCCGGTTTGTCCTCACGTTCAAAAACAGTTACCTGATGACCTCTTCTGTTCAGAAGATCTGCTGCCGCAAGTCCGGACGGACCGGAACCAATCACTGCGACTTTCTTTCCTGTACGCACTTTCGGTGGATTTGCCTTTGCATATCCCATCTCATATGCATTTTCAATAATTGCATATTCATTACTTTTTGATGCAACTGCTTCCTGATTCAGTCCACAGGTACATGCATTTTCACACAGTGCCGGACATACACGGGAAGTAAATTCCGGAAAATTGTTTGTCTTTTTCAGACGTAAATAAGCTTCCTTCCAATTTCCATTGTAGATCAAGTCATTCCACTCTGGCACAAGGTTGTGCAGTGGACATCCACTGGCCATTCCTGCAAGCGGCTTTCCAGACTGACAGAACGGAACTCCGCACGCCATACAGCGTGCGCCCTGAAGTTCCTGTTCTTCTTTGCTAAGAGGCGTATGGAACTCATTGAAATGTTTGATGCGTTCCAATGGGCTCTCTGCCGGTTTATCCTGTCTTTCATAATCCATAAATCCTGTCGGTTTTCCCATCTCTATGCCTCCTATCTTCCGTTCTTGATCATATTAAATGCTTCGATTTTTGCTTTTTCTCTACTAAGTCCTTTTTCTTCCATCTGGATGATCGTGGACATCATTCTCTCATAGTCTTCCGGAATGATCTTCTTGAATTTTGGCAGATATTCTTTGAAATTATCAAGAATCTTCTTACCTACCTCAGAGTTTGTATAAGCAACATGCTCCTGGATCATTCCTTTTAATTCCTGTACATCATACTTATCTGTGACACGTTCAATGTTGACCATTGCTTTATTTACTTTACGATACAGGCTGTTATCGAGATCGATTACATAGGCAATACCGCCGCTCATTCCGGCTGCAAAGTTCTTTCCAACCTGTCCAAGTACAACAACACATCCACCTGTCATATATTCACATCCGTGATCTCCGACACCTTCTACAACTGCGCGTGCACCAGAGTTTCTTACCGCAAAACGTTCTCCGGCAACACCTCCTACAAATACTTTACCACTTGTAGCTCCGTAAAGAGCAACATTTCCGATGATAATGTTCTCATCTGATTTAAATTTCACACCTTTCGGCTGGCAAACAACCAGTTTTCCACCGGAAAGTCCTTTTCCAAAATAGTCATTACTGTCTCCTGTCAGTTCCAGTGTCAGTCCTCTTGGGATAAATGCTCCAAAGCTCTGACCGCCGGCACCTTTACACTGGATCACATAGCTGTCTTCTTCCAGTCCTTCCGGATATCTTCTTGTGATCTCAGATCCGAAAATTGTTCCGAAAGTACGGTCTGTATTTGTAACATCTACTTCAAGTCCTCTCTTTTCTCCTCTTTCAAGGGCTGGAAGAAGCTGTTTCAATAGTACTTTTTCATCCAATGTCTTGTTAAGTTCAAAATCATAGACTTTCTTTGGATTAAAGATAACACCTTTCTTCTCTTTCGCATATGGATTGTACAGAATCTGTGACAGATCCAGTGTTGCAGCACGCTCTGATGTCGGAACGTCTTTTACTTTCAGAAGATCTGTACGTCCTACCAGTTCATCCACTGTGCGGACACCAAGTTTTGCCATATATTCTCTTAGTTCTTCTGCAATAAAACGCATAAAGTTGACAACATATTCCGGTTTTCCGCTGAAACGTTTTCTAAGCTCCGGATTCTGAGTTGCAACACCAACAGGACAAGTATCCAGGTTGCAGACGCGCATCATAACACATCCCATTGTTACAAGCGGAGCTGTTGCAAATCCAAACTCTTCTGCTCCAAGGATTGCTGCAATCGCAACATCACGGCCACTCATGAGCTTACCATCTGTCTCAATACGGACACGCTCACGCAGACCATTCTGAATCAATGTCTGATGAGTTTCTGCAAGTCCAAGCTCCCACGGAAGTCCTGCATTCTGAATCGAGCTTCTCGGTGCTGCTCCTGTTCCTCCGTCATATCCTGAGATCAGGATAACTCCGGCTCCTGCTTTTGCAACACCAGCAGCGACTGTTCCTACACCTGCTTCTGATACCAGTTTCACAGAAATTCTTGCATTTTTATTTGCATTTTTACAGTCATAGATCAGCTGTGCAAGATCCTCAATCGAATAGATATCATGATGTGGCGGTGGTGAGATCAGGCTCACACCAGGTGTTGAATGACGAGTCTTCGCGATCCATGGATATACCTTTCCACCCGGAAGATGTCCTCCTTCTCCTGGTTTTGCTCCCTGCGCCATCTTGATCTGGATTTCCTGTGCACTGACCAGATATCTGGATGTAACTCCGAATCGGCCGGAAGCAACCTGCTTGATTGCAGAGCATCTGTTTGTGTCAAGACGTTCAATATCCTCTCCACCTTCACCGGAGTTTGATTTACCATGAAGCATATTCATGGCGATCGCCATTGTCTCATGTGCTTCTTTTGAAATAGATCCATAGGACATCGCACCTGTCTTGAATCTTGTTACGATTGAATCTACGCTTTCTACTTCATCAAGCGGTACACTCTTCTTCGGGAAATTGAAATCAAGCTGACCTCTCAGATTGATCTTCTTGCCTTCCTCATCAACCATCTCTGTATACTGCTTGAACATTTCATAATCACCACGTCTTGTGGACTGCTGAAGCATATGGATTGTCTGTGGATTATAGAGATGTTCTTCTCCGCCACTTTTATATTTATGTTTTCCAACACTGTCCAGTGTCGTATCAACCTGCAGTCCAAGCGGATCAAATGCTTCTGTATGGAATGCTGTGTAATCTTCTGCAATTTCTTCAATACCGATACCACCAACACGGCTGACTGTATCTGTAAAATAGCGGTTAATAAAATCTGTCTTGAGACCAATTGCCTCGAAGATCTTTGCTCCCTGATAGGACTGGATCGTTGAAATTCCCATCTTGGATGCAATCTTAATAATTCCATGAATTACTGCTGAGTTATAATCATCTACTGCTGCATAATAATCTTTGTGAAGCAGATTAGACTCAATCAGCTGACGGATCGACTCATGCGCAAGATATGGATTAATCGCACATGCTCCATATCCAAGCAGTGTTGCAAAATGATGAACCTCTCTAGGCTCTCCACTTTCCAGAATCATCGCGACTGAGGTTCTCTTCTTTGTACGTACCAGATGCTGCTGCAGTCCGGATACTGCCAGAAGTGACGGGATTGCAACGTGATATTCGTCTACCTCACGGTCTGTCAGAATCAAAATATTAGCACCCTCACGGATCACACGGTCAACTTCAATAAACAGATACTCGATTGCCTTCTCAAGACTTGTGTTTTTATAATAAGTGATCGGAATCTCTGCAACTTTGAATCCATCCACTTTCATATTTTTAATTTTCAGAAGATCTGTATTGGTCAGGATCGGGTTATTGACTCTGAGCATCTTACAGTTCTCTTCCTTCTGCTCCAGAAGGTTACCGTCTGTTCCGACATAAATTGTTGTAGATGTTACAACTTCCTCACGGATTGCATCGATCGGTGGGTTTGTTACCTGTGCAAACAACTGTTTAAAATATCCGAACAGTGGCTGACGTTTCTGCGAAAGGACTGAAATCGGTGCATCCATTCCCATCGCTGCGGTTCCTTCGGCACCGTTCTTTGCCATTGTCAGAATAGAAGTTTTCACATCTTCATAAGAATAGCCAAATGCTTTCTGAAGCTGTGTACACTCTTCGGCAGTATACTTTGGCACATCCTTATTCGGGATTTTCAAATCCTTCAACTGAATCAGATTACTGTCCAGCCATTCTCCATATGGGAACTGATTTGCATATTTTTCTTTTAATTCCTCATCATCGATCACGCGTCCTGCAACAGTATCAACCAAAAGCATCTTACCCGGGTGAAGTCTTTCTTTCATCACAATCTTGGATGGATCGATATCCAGAACTCCAACCTCTGAAGAAAGAATCAGATTATCATCATCTGTAATGTAATATCTGGAAGGGCGAAGTCCGTTACGGTCAAGCACAGCTCCCATAACATCTCCATCTGAGAACAGGATAGACGCCGGACCATCCCATGGCTCCATCATTGTTGCATAATACTGATAGAAATCTTTCTTGTTCTGGGACATCTCTTTATTGTTGATCCATGGTTCCGGAATACAGATCATAACTGCAAGCGGAAGATCCATTCCACTCATCACCATGAATTCTAATGCATTATCAAGCATCGCGGAATCAGATCCGGAAGTATTGATTGCAGGAAGCACCTTGTGGAGTTCACCTTTCAGACATCCTGCCTCCATTGTCTCTTCACGGGCACGCATCTTATCTGCATTACCACGGATCGTATTG
>UMGA01001274.1_pt1 | contig 39358 bp, 46 predicted proteins | sample 1965171 | NCBI WGS metagenome assembly UMGA01 (sample SAMEA4836062, study PRJEB28245) | human gut metagenome | biome: gut microbiome; material: fecal sample | place: Denmark | collected 2008 | reverse complement strand
AAAATAATAAATAAGTATAAATATTATAAATGCAAAGAAAAGGAAAAAAGATAAAACAGTATTATTCTTAATTTTTCTACTTTTTTCAAATTTTAAATTTTCTATTTTTTCAAAATTTTCTTGCTCAGCTTTATCATTATTTATTATTTTATAATTAATAAAATTTTTAAAAATTTTGGTATTATTTTCTTGTATAGAGGTAGAAAAAAGTAATTTACAATTAACTTTTTTGGATTGTAAAAATTCAAAAAGATCTACAGTAACAGTAGAAGTATAAGGACTTAAAATATAAACTCTCTCTTTTGCTTCATTCATTTTAGATAATAATTTTTGTGATATATTTTGTCCTATGTGAATGGAAGTATTTTTTAATTCACTTATATCAAATGATGGAAGTATTCCATTTCTAGGTAACCATTTTGCAAACACCAAATAATTTAAAGGTTCTTTTGGATTTATAAACCATTTTTTTAAAAGACCATCATAATAAGCAATATCTTTTTTTTCTAAATTTCTAAATTTTGATAAATTAGAAATAGTATTATTTATTTCTTCTCTATCATAGTACTCACTTTTTAATGAAATCCAATTTTCCATTTCAAGAATCCTCCCTAATTTTAAAAATATAAAAATTTTATATTTTATTATAGTTGTTACATCATTAAAAAGTCAATAAAAAAGAAGAGGAAGTATCGTTTTCACTTCCTTGAACTTTTTATGTAACAAACTTGTTACATAACTTTACCTTTCAATATCTAATCCTGCTTCTTTTCTTAAATTTTCTCTCATTTGTTTTACCTCAAATTCTGAACGAACCTTTAAATCTTTATATTTTACAATAACTATCCCTGTACTTCCAGTAGAGGTAATACTTTCTACATTTCTATATAAAAATCTTCTCTCCAATTGCTTTTCTAGGGCTTTGTATCCCTTTTCACTAATCCCTTCTTCTATGTATGCATTACTATCACTAACAATTTCAACTAGGCTGTTATTTGAAATAAATGGTTTTTCTTCTTTTTTTCCAAAAAATCCCATACTCTTACCTCCATTAGTTATTATATTTTTATTATAAATATATTTTTATAGAAAAGTCAATATTTTTCTATGTAATAACTTGTTATATAGAAAAAAGAGAAAGTCATTTAAAACTTTCTCTTTACTTTTATTATGAACTACTTCCTGAATTATTGTTATTTCCACTATTCTTTCCAAATCTTCCTTTAATGTAGTTAGCCGCATTCTTATATGCATTAGCTGCAGCACTATCTCTCCTAAACATTTTTGCTCCTCCTTCTCCTTTTCTATGTTCATCAAAAGCAGTAGCATTTTGCCCCATCCTGTCTGCAACTTTTCCTGGTGCTGATATAGCATTATTAAATCCTCTTGCTCCAGCTTCTGCTCCTATTCCTATAGAAGCAATTGCTCCTGATAATAGTGAGCTTGCTATTGAACCTGCTTTATTTATTAATATAAGAATTGCAAATTTGGTAAATAAATTAGCTTTTATTGATTCTAAAGAGTTCATTGGTAAATTTATAATACTTGACCACTTTGTATCTTGAATAAAAGCTGCTAAATTTAAAATAGTTATTAATACAAAAATTTCTATAGCCTGAGAAAAAAGTCCATTTAATGCCTTCAGAGCTATATCTTTTGTTTTACTAAATACTCCAAATGGAATTAAAATATAAGCATATCCAGCTATTAAATAAAATTTTACAAATGTTACAAGGATTTGAACATATAACATTACAAAAAACATTAAATAACCGACTGAGGCAAGTAGCATTACTGTTGCCATTGCTTCAACACCAAAAATATCCAAAATGATACTTCCTGCTCCAGCTGCCATTAAGCCTGCTATATCTGAGGCACTTATACCAAATTTTTCTAATAATTCTACATTAATTTCAGTTGCTGCCCCTTTTCCAGAAGCAACATTTCCTAACTGAATTGCACCTCCCATTAGATATTCAAAAACTACTGTACTATATTCTTGAATAATCCATATAAAGAATCCATAATACAGAATTTTTTTGATAAGTTTCATAAATATATCTACACTTTCACTTTCATCAAATAGAAAACTAAGCACTAAGTCTATTATTAAAAATGAACTTAACAAATTCATGACAGTAGGGTTTAAATTTTTCACCATAGCTTCTGCAAAAGTCTTAGTTACTGTTAAAATAGCATTTGCATCTATTCCTAACATTTATTACCACATCTCCTTTATTTTTATAAGATTAATCGAAATTTGATATAAAAATATTAGAGACCATAGTATTATTAATATTAATTTTATAAGCCCTTTATCATATTCTTTTTTTCTCCAAAATGAGCTACATACTATAGTTACTATAGCCCCTAAAAAAATTAAATTATTAAATGGAGCAGGTAAATATGGAATAATTGGAATTCCAAAAAACATTATTTGTATGGAAAATATCAATTCAAAAATAAAAGTAAGTATAAGTATATTTCTTATTTTTTTCTTTTCTAATTTAAGAACTGAAATTTTTTTAAATAAATATATTGTAGCTCCTATTGGGATTCCTATAGTTATAGCAGCTTTAAAATATATTTCTCCCTTATTTCCAAATAAATATAATAAAATTAATATAATGGCTGGAATATATATATTATTAAAAAAATTATATTCTTTATTTTTAAACATCTCTACTCTCCTCTAGTAATCTTATTTTCTTTTCTTAAAATTTATATTAAAATTTGTTTTTTTAGAATTTTTTCTTGCTTCTTCTTGAGCTTCTTTCCATTTTTCATCTGCTTCTTTTTGAAATGCTTCACTATTATCTCTACTTATTTCTGCTTCTTTTTGCACTTTTGCTTCAATTCTATCTTTCATCTCAGCATTAGTTGCCATCATTTGTTTTATTTCTAATAGTACTTCATTTGTTTGTTCTAAGATTCCACCTATTGCTTGAAGTGCTTGTAAAGTTCCAGCGACACTATCTAAAGTAGCTACTTTTCTCTTTAATGCTTCTCCTTGATCTTTTATATTTGCATACATTTGATTTTTAGACATATTGTTATATACAGATTTTTGCATTTCTTGTTGATTTTCTCTCAATTTTTTTCTTTGAGCTTTTAATATATCTAAGTCATATTTATCAAAAAGTTTATATTTATTTCCATCATAATCTGAGAAAAAAGTATCTAATTTCTTTTCCATTTGATTAGCTGTCATAGAAGCATAATCTTTAAAACCTAATGTTCTGTCTAAAAGATTATTTATTTTCTTTAAATCAAAATCTTTTATATCTTTTCCTAATTGTTTAAAGTTTTCAACTTCCATTCTTAACTGTTCTATTTGCATTTTTGTTTGTTCTATTACTTGTAACTTAGTTTCTATCTCTGCAAGTGTAGCAGTCCCATTTGCACCTGTTGCTGAATCAATTGATTTAAGAAGTTTCAAAATTTCTTTTAGAGAACCTCCACTACCTTTTCCACCAAATATTCCAGCTTGAGTTGGAATAGATATTAAAGTCACAATAGCTAATACCATTAATAATTTTTTCTTAAACATATTTAACCTCCTTATTAACCGTTAATAACTGTTTTAAATGATAAAAAAATTTATATACCTAAATAAGCCTTAGTAAATTTTTCTCCACCTCCTAACACCTCATAAAGTTCTCTAGCTTCTTTTTGGATATCAGGATCATTTGCTCCAACTAATTTTAAAGTATTTTTTCCTAATGCAAGTTGAAATAGCCTTGAACCTTTTGTAGATTTATAATAATAGTCTTTTTGTGGCGTTGCTTTAGCAATTATCTGAATTTCCTTATTATTAAGTCCAAATTTTTCATAGATAGGAAGATAATTATCAGCTTCAGCATTTTCATTAGGTAAAAATATTTTTGTCTTACAAGCATCAAGAATTGTTGTAAATAATGAACTGTTTAATATATCGTTTAATTCTTGAGTAGCAAATATAACCCCTGTATTCTTTTTTCTCAATGTTTTTAACCAATCTCTAATTTTTCCAGCAAACAAAGCATTGTCAATAAATACCCAAGATTCATCCAATACAATGATTGAAGGATCTCCTGTTAAATATCCTTCAATTTTATGGAACAAATAACTTAGTAAAGGTGTTATAGCACTTTTATTGTTCATTATTTTTTCCATTTCAAACACTTGCCAATTTGAGAGAGAAATATTTTCTTCTTCACTATCAAAATATTTCCCAAGAGCTCCTTTTATAGTATATTTTTCCAAAGTATCTTTCAAATCTCTATCATTTAAATTTATTTTTAAGCTACTTATTGTTCTAAATTTTGGATCTGAATTTGATGCTAATAATTCTAATGCTTCCCATAATTTAGTTTTTTGAATTTGTTTAAGTTCAATTCCTTCTTGTTCAAAAACTTCTAAAAGCCATTCATTAGCCCATTCTAATTCTAATTGTGCTCTTATTTTTTCTTTTTCAATAATTCTTTCTCTTTCTTTTTCAGAAAGTTTAGTATTTTTCTTTAATTCTTCTTTTTCAATTTCCTTTTCTACATTTTCTTTATTAAAACCTATATTTCTTAATGGTTGAAAAGATAAATTATCTGTTCCTAAATCAAAGAAAGTACCTCCAACTGCGTAAGTCAAAATTCTAGCAGAACCTCCTTTGTCAAATATAAAAATCTTAGAATTCTTATATTTCTTATATTGAGCATTGATTAATTGTAAAAAAGTTGATTTACCTGCTCCTGTTGGTCCTACAATACAAGTATGTGCAATATCTCTGATATGCAAATTAAATCTAAAAGGTGTACTTCCAGCTGTTTGAGTATAGATTAAAGCAGGTTCATCTAAATATTTATTCCATTCATCACCTCCACAAACACTTGAAGTAGGAAGTAAATGACATAAGGAGATTGAATTTAAAATAGGTATTCTAACATTATTATAAATATTTCCTGGAATAGCTCCCAAAAAAGTTTCAACACAATTTATACTTTCATTTATTGTTATAAAACCCATTCCATTTATTAGTTTTTCAATTTTTTGTGTTTTTTCATCAACTTCTTCAAGAGTATTGCCATAAACTATAATTGCACAAGAATAAAATCCTTGTGTAAGAATATCAGCTCTTGTCAAATTTAATTGAGTATTTATCTCATCAGCTTTTTCTAAAGCGTCTTCATCTACTTTAGTTGGCTCTTTTTGTCCTGTTATTTCCATCATAAATCTTTTTAACATAGATATTCTCCCATTAAAAGTTGCTTTCCATTTCTTTTCTAATTTAGATAATGCTTCATTTTTAGATAAAAACATAAATCTAGTAATCCATCTATATTCAATTCCTAATCTATTTAATTCATCAAACATACAAGGAATTGTAAAATTAGGAAAGCCTTGTAATGAAATGCATCTAAAGTGTTTTCCACCAAGTGTAGGTTTTAATCCCCCAACCAAATCACAGTCACATAAATAATTTGCAATATACATAGGCACTTCAGGAACAATAACTTTTTGATTTTTAGAAGATATACATGAATGTAAATATGTATATGTTTCTTCTGCTGTTAAGTCTTCAACTTCTAAAAACAATTCTTCAAACAGACCTCTAATTTCTTTAAATTCTTTTTTAAAAATTTCTAAACTTTTATCTAATTTTTTAGCAAATTCAGTTTCATCTATAAAAAATTTTTTTATTTTTTTCTCAGCATCTATTGGTGTTAGATAAGTTAATGTTAAGTAATATTCACTTTCAAAATAATTTCCACTTTCAAATTTCTTTTTTCTTTCATTATCTATAAGTTTTACTGCAAAATTATCTATTTCGTTAGTTGAATATTCTTTAGAACGAACTCTTTTTGCTTCTATATGTATTGTCCATCCACCATCAAGCCTTCTTAAAACATCATTCAATCTAGCATCAGAATTTCTTAATTCATACATAGTAGCACTATCTAAATCGTGTCCACGAAATTTCAATGTTTTTTGAAATGTTCCATTTTTATTAAGAATGATAGCTTCTTTATCTATCATTGCTATCCAGGGGACATAAGTAGATAATTTATTTTTTTCATTTTGGTACTCTTTTATCAATTATTTCACCTACCCTTCATAAAAATAATTTTTTTGTTTTATATATTTCTTCATAAAAATTTTAATAACATCTGGATCTTTTTTACAAGCAAGGTATAATAAGTAGTGTGTAAAAAAGAATAGAGGTAACATAAACCAGGCTCTTACTGCTAGAACAAAAGAAGCTGCAAAACCAACATTTAAAATCATTGCTTCTCTTGATATTCCAGCAATAGTTAAAGGTTTTATCAAACCTTGGCACACTGGTATTTTTAATTCTTCTAAGTCTTCCATAACTTTCTCTCCTATTTTTATGTAACAAGCTTGTTACATAGAATTAAGCTATTTGCTCTAATATATATTCTCCATTTTCCCAACCATTGACTTTTGTTATTTCCACTATTTTTCTTATTCCATTAACTTTTTTCAATACTACAATTAAATTTACAGCTAAAGCAATTAATTTTTCCTGTGCTGATACAGATTTAATTTGTACATATTGTTCAAGTTGTCTTAGCCCACCTCTTGCATCATCAGAATGGAGAGTGCATAGTCCACCTGGGTGTCCTGAGTTCCATCCAATAAGCATATTCAAAGCTTCTGCTCCTCTAACTTCTCCAGCTATTAGTCTATCAGGTCTTTGCCTCATGCTTGATTGAAATAAGGTTAACATATTGGCAAATTCACTGGTAACCATTCTTAAAGTATCTTCAGCTACTGATTTGATTTCCCTTGTATCCTCCATTATAATAAGTCTATCTCCAGTTTTTGCTATTTCATTAATTACTACATTTGCAAAAGTTGTCTTTCCAGATGAAGTTCCTCCAACTATAAGAATATTTTTTCTTTCATTAACAGCTTGAATAATTACTTCTTTTTGTTTTTCAGTAAAACTTTCTGAACTAATATAATCATCTAATGTGAATACTCTAATTCCTTTTTTACGGATATTAAAGACTGGATTTTCAACTATTGGAGGAATTACTCCTTGAAATCTTGAACCCGTTTCAGGAAGTTCAGCACTAATTATAGGATTCATTTTATCAACTATTTTATCTGTGTAGTCAGCTACTGATTGGATAATTCTCATAGAATCACTTGCATCCATGTATCTTCCAGTAAAATATCTACCTTTAGAAAGAGTATCAACCCAAATTTTTCTATCATTATTTGTATAAAGTTCAATAATATCATCTTCTTTAAGAAGTTCTCTATTTTCATCACCTAAAGCATCATAAAAATATTCTATTAGCCTATTTATACTTTCTTTTCTTTTATCCAAATATTCCATTATTCTTTTTTCACTTCCTCACTTTTAGATTCTTTTTGCATTTCTTCTTTTTTCTTTTTTTCTTTTTCAGCTATTTCTTTATCCATCTCAATTATAATAAATTCTTTTATTTTTTCCTTAAAACTTTCATCTTCTATTACTTTTTCAAATTTTATAAAATTTTCTTCCTCTGTTAAAAATAGAAAAGTATCAGTAATTTTTTTTTTAATTTTTTTTTCTTTTTTAGCTTGGAGCTTTTTTAATTTTTCCTGTTGTTCTTCTATCTGTTTAAAAATACTTTTTTTCTCTTTTTCAACTTTTGTAGCTTTATCAGTATCTTTATCCATTAAAATCCCTCCTCTGGATCTACTATTCCTTCTTCATTTTCTTCTTCTAATGTAAATAATAATCCTTTCTTTTCATCTTCAGAAAGTTCTTCTTCTTCAAAGTTATATTCTTCATCTTTTATATCAAGGTCTATATTTTCATCATCTATTTCATCTAAAAATTTTTGATTTAATTTTTCCATAAGTTCCTCCTCTTCTATTAATTTTTGTTCTTCATTTACATTATTTATTGAAATTTTTTTATCATCATTATGAGGATAAATATAATCAGTTTCAGGTATACCGTAAACTTTATTTGTTTTGCTTTTAAAATATTTTTCTTTATAATATTCCAATTTAATTCCAATCATTGGATAAAGCCCTGTTACTGAAATAATATTCCATTTTCCAGCAACCTTATTTCTTACTTCTTCAGGAGTTAAAAGCCTTCTAGCTTGATTAGATTCACTAATATTTACACTTCCAATTTGAAATGCCTTATAACTTTTACTTTTAACCTTTATAGTCTTATCTCCCAACATTTCTGATACTTGTTTAGGTGTTTCAGTATCTAAAGGAGTTGGACTATAAAATACTGTTGTTGCACAGTTATCAAAAACAGAATTTCTTTCACCATATCTCTTTTTAATTTGATTTAATGCTTGAGCTATTATAAGGGCTTTTATATTGTAACCTGCCAAATATCCTAAAGCAGTTTCAAAAATTGGAATAGTACCAAATGCTGGAAATTCATCCATCAAAAGCAGTAATTTATGTAAATGTACTGGAGCATCTGATGAAAAATCCATTTCAGGTGCTAAAATTCCTATCATTTGTGTTATTAATATTCTTAAAAGAGGAGCTAAAGTATCCATTTGTTCTGCTTCAACGACTACATAAAAAGATACAGGAGTTTCATAATCCATTAAGTCTTTTATTCTAAAATCTGCTCTTGATGTATTTTTCTGAATAATTGGATCTGAGAATAATGAAAGTTTTGCCATTACAGTTGAAATAACTGAAGCTCTTTCTCTTTCATCTTTATTCAATAATGCAGCAGCCATTCTAGCAACTACAGGATTTGTTCCTCTGTTTATTCCATCTAATTGACTTTTATCATAGATACTATCCCATATAGTACATTCATCATCATTTAAATGTTTATATGTCATCAAATCTAAAATATTCTCTTCTAATGGTTTTTTTGTTGAAGTTAAAAAAGCAACTATATCTCCAAATGTTCCTAATCTTCCTTCTTTTTTTCTTACATACAAAACATGAAGTATTAATCCTTCAAAAACAGCACTTGCACTTGTATCCCAATGGTCTCTCTTTTTTCCTTCTCCTGGGTCTGTTAAGATGTCAGCAATTATTTTTGCATCTTTTACTTCATAAGGAGTACCTATTCTAACTTCAGCCAAAGGGTTATATGAAACACTTCCTTCTAGCCCATAAGGTTTAAATTTAAGTACTTTTTGTCCTAATACTTTTTTTCTATAACCAGCAGTTATTTGATAATTTTCACCTTTCATATCTAACACAAAAACACTGCCTAGCCAATTTAAAAGAGTTGGAATAATAACTCCTGTTCCTTTCCCAGCACGAGAGGGAGCAATAAGTGCTATATGTGTTTTTAAAGTTTCTATGATGTATCTAGGACTTAATAAACCAAATAAACCTCGTTTTGTTCTTCCTAAAATAACTCCATCTGTGTACTGGCCAGGTGGGGACATAAGACCTGCTTCTTCCCATTCTGCAATTGTAGCCCACCTTGCAGTACCATGAGTATCAAGATTGTTTTCTTCAGATTTTTTTATCATATATAAGAATAAAGGAATTGATAAAAAGCATAAAAGAGAAGTATTTAATAAATAAATTTTATTTAAAGCTATATTCTGAGATGTAGCTTTTATAAAAATAAATCTAAACCACACATAAGGACCATAAAAATTTTTATAAATTGGTTTTCCTACAAATTTTGGTTTAAATTGAAAATATTCGGCAATTTGATAACTTCCAAAACTTGATACAAAAAGAATAATAAATGTTAAAGTTATAAAGACTATTATTTTATTCTTATTTTTTAATTTAAAAATTTTTTTTAAGTTCTTGGTGAATAAATCAAATTTAAGTTCACAAAATACCATTATTCCTAAAATTATAATTAAGTATTTCATATTCTTTTACTCTCTTTCTCTTCCTAAATAGTTTGTCTTAGATTTTTCTTTTTCTCTCTTTAACTTATCTTCAAATAAAGAATAAGGACTTAAATCATCAATACATTCTCTTAAAGGGTGTTGTAATGATATTCCTTGTTTTTTTAATTCAGTTTCAATTTTAGATATAAATTGATATGCTTTCTCAGGAATAACAATATCCATATCTCTTTTCACTAATAATTGCTCTTTTATATTTTGAACAATCTCCAATATAAATAACTTCTCTTTTAATTTCTTACTTTCTTTTCTATCTAAAGCTCTTATAAGATCTTTTTTTAAAATATCATTTACATTACTCTTTGCAATTTTAGCTATACTAATATTTTTATTGTTTTTTATCCTATCTTCTTTTTGTAATTCTATTAGTTCTTTTTCATTGATTACTCCAATGATTTCTTTCTTAAAGATAATAAGATAATAATTTTCATTTTCCATTTTTTCTCCTTAAACTATATTAACGGTTTAAAACAATAAAAAAAATTACTCATTATATGGTTCCAATATTAAATCTGAATTTAACATTATATTAAATCTAGAACCTGGTGCAATTTTAATTGTCGGCTGCACTGCTAAAAGTCTACTTGCAATAGCTTCTCCAATAGTTACAATTTCTTCTCCTGCACCTCTACCAGCATTATTTCTCCAAGAATTATTGTTATTATTATTTCCATTATCATCTATAATTCCTGCTGCTGCCCCTAATATAGATGAAAGAATAACTCCTTGAAATAATTTAAGAGTGTGATTATCAACAGTTCCAACAAGTCCTGAATATCCACTCATATCAGCACCTTCAAAGTTTTCAAGATTAATTGATTTACCATTAGGAAATATAAGTCTTTGCCATACAACTAAAACTCTACTTTGTCCAAAAGAGATAGAACTACTATACTTTCCAATTACACGAGTTCCTTTTGGAATTAATAAAATTCTACCTGTTACAGTATCATACACATCCTCTCTAACATTTGCAGTCATAGTTCCTGGTAAATCTGAATTAATACCTGTAAGCATTACTCCTGGAATAATTCCTCCTGCTTTTATTTCGTATTTTGAAATAGGCTCTTTTAAAATATCTTCATTATAATTTTTTTTTGGATTTTCTGATAAGAATGCTTTTTTTTCAGGCTGTTTATTAATATCATCTGATATTCTTTCAGTTTGTAGTTTAGATAAATCTGGACCTATATTAATATTAGGTAAACTTCCTTCTTCTTTTAAAGGCTCTGGACTTTCTATTCCAAATTCAATTACTGCAGATCTAGCTGCTAATTCATCTGCTAACATAGTTTCATAGTATGCATCTAGTTTTTCATTTTTTTTTACTTCTTGTTCCACTATTTCAGAATTAATATCAGAATTTTCATCAGAATTTTCATTAGAATTTTTAATATCTGATTCTTCTTTTTTTAAATAACTTTCATTTTGCAATTTTTCTTCTTCAGTTTTAGTTTTACTATAATCAACTATTTCAAATCCTAAATTACTGTTATCTGATATTTCTGTTGCTGGTTCTTCTGATTGTATTTCAGGAGTTTCTTTTTGACTAGCTGACATTCTAAATAATGCCCAAACAAGTATTATAAACAATGTAATCCCAATAGCAATAAAATTTTTAGTTTTTATTCTTGAAATTGGTTTTTTATCTTCAGGTTTTTCTAGTGATTTATCCTTTTTTTCTTCCATAAAGATCACCTATCTTTTCTTTTTTATAATTACTTTTTTATTATCAATTCTCAATTCAGCTTCAGTAAAAAGTCTATCTACAATTAAGTAACTCCCCTTAACTCTATAATTTACAAGTAACAACTTGTTACCATCTTTTATATATAAACTTGGCATTTCTTGTAAATTCTCTTTTAAGTGAATATAAGTTTTATCTTTATCATTAAAAACTTGTTGTGGAGCAAAATCATATTTATTAGTACTTATAGTATATTTATAATCTAATGAAGTTGGATCATTTATAGTTTCTTGACTCTTTTCTCTTTCTTCATTAAACTTCTTTTGTGCTTCCATAGCAAGAAATTCATCTTGAGGATAAGTCCATTTCACAAGTGGATTATATAATGTTTTATCTGAAATCAAGTTTATTTGGTAACTTCTTTTATTTGTATTAATTACCAAATTTGTTTTTAAACCTGTATAAAGAGGTTTAATATATACAACCTCTCTTGTTCCTTCAGTAGACCCTGTTGTTCCTGTTGCTCTTCGCCATCTTGAAGTATCTCCTCCACCAACAAAAGTTATAGTTTCACCAGGAGCAAGCATTATTGTTGTTAAATAACTTATTCGAGCATATATTGTATACATATCATCTTCATTATAAGTAAAAACTGTTTGTACTCCTTCTTTTGCCGTTTTATAGCCACTGACTATTTTTGCATTTTTACTAGGCATTATTTCATTTAATGTTTCTAAATTATCATTTGAAAATGATACTAAAGAAAACAATAAAAATAATATAGGTAACTTCTTTTTCATTTTTCCCCCTTATTTTTCATTTGATATATGATAATCACTAATCTTAATTCCCAATGGATTTTGTTGTAATTCTTCTAAATTACGAGGTTGTTCAATTTTTATTGAGAAAATTCCTAATATCCTTTTTGTATCAATTAAAGTTCCTTTATTATATACATTTTCAACCCATCTAATTTGGTAAGAATTATTCGTCCCAACTACTTTATTAATTGATTCTATTTGAACATCTCTTGTAAAACCATTTTTAATCATCTCAGTCCAATTTTCACCTTTTACTATTTCATTATATTTTTCTTTTGTTTCTGTTGTTAAAAAGGCTATTGCAGTTTGATAAAAATTTCCTTGTAATACTGTATCAGATGATAACCAACGAGAATTATTTACAAACTCCTTTAAATAGTATTGAATATTAGCTTCTCCTGGATCATAGTTAATCTGATATGCAGGATTAATTCCTTTTGCATTCCCAGTTTCATCAACTTCAATTACATAAGGAATTAAACTACTTCTTGTTGATAAATAAACTATTCCTGATACACAAATTATTGTTAATATTAATAAAAGAAAACTTATTAATTTCCAAGTATGTAATCTTGCTGCCATACTTGAATAAAAATCTAAAAATTCTTTTTTAGACTTCTCATAATTCTTATCAGGAAGAGTATCTTTTTTTTCTTTTTTAGAAAACATAATTCCCACTATAAATTAAATCATCATCCCACCACTTGTGTTTATACCAAATACAGTTGATAAGAATAATGTAGCACTACCTATAACAGCCAAAGCTACAACTATTCTTATTGCTTTTCCCATCATATTTCCACCATCTGTAAAAGACCAAGCTAAACAAGCTACTACAATAGATATTAAAGCTACAACACCTGCTACTGGACCTGATATTGATTTACTAATTGAAGTTGCTGGTTTTTCCCAAACCATTCCTCCTGCTCCAGTTGCAAAACTGTTAACGCTTAAACTTAAAAGTGTAATTATTCCTAATATCATTTTCTTAATTTTTCTCATTTTTTTCTCCTCTCTTTTTTTCAATATCTTCTAATAATTTTTTTCTTACATCTCTAGGAAATTTAAATTTTAAAGTCTTTGTTGCTGAAAATTTAACTCTTTTTTTCCCTCCACTTCCTGGTAAAGTTCCAATCCATGCTTTCCTTTCAGTTAATAAAAAAGAACCCAATTTTTTTATTCGTATAATTTCCTCTGTTAATAATGTTTCTTTTATAGCTTCTCCAAAATTTTCTATAAGAATTCTTGCTCTTTTTTCTGAAGTATTAGATATTTTCATAAAATTTTTTAGAAAAGTATTAAAACCTTTTATTCCTTTTTTTATATTACTCATTTCATTCAAATTGCATCACCTCCTTACCTTCTTTAAAAAATAACCATATACTAAACCGATTTAAACGGTTATATGTGGTAAAAAAATTTATATTTTCATTTTTTCACTCCTTTCTTAGTATTTTTAAAATTATTTTGTTTCTTAAGCTAAAAATTCATGTTTTGTTTTCAATACTTCAATAAATATATAATATATCTGAAAGTAATTTTTTATCATTAATAGCAATTATAGTATAAATAATCATTTATTTTCTTTTTCCTTTCTAACAAATTCTATTAATAATAAATTTATATATATAGATTTTAGATTTCTTATAGAATTTACAAAACAAATTAGAGTTAATATTATAAGGAGAATTGAAAAAATAACTAATAAGATAATCATAACCTTTCCTATTTCAACATCATTTCCTTTTAAATTAATAAATTTTAAAGAATTCTCAAAGAGATAGAAAAATAGTTTAAATATATTATTTAATACAATTAAAATAATTATTCCAAACACTAAAAAAGAAATTTTTTTACATTTGTATTTAGCTTTTGTATCAATATATTCAGCTTTCAATTCTGTAATAGATAATTTTTCTAATTCTTTAATAGATTCTTTAAATCTTTCATACTCTCTTTTTTTTCTTTCTTTAAATGAAAAATATGTTATGCAAAATTCTAATTTTTCTTTAAATTTTTTCATACTAATTCCTTTATAACTGCCTACTAATATTTTATAACTTTTTTAAATTCCTATAAATTTAATAATTTATTGAAATTTCATTTATTTTACTTTTTCTGAATTTATATATAATTCTTTATCTTTCATAGTAATATTTTCTTTATTACTTCCATTTTCTCTTTTTATATCAATACTTGATATAACTTTCTCTGTATTGTAATTTACTTTACAATACACACTCTCAAAATATAGAATGCTCTCTTTTGTTTTAGATTTTGTTTTAATTTTAATTAACATTTGAATCACTCCTTAAACTTAATTAATACATTTCTTTATATTCCTAGTAAGTCATAAATTTCTTTTAATTTGTCTTTATCAGCTATATAAGCTAGATTTTTTCCTTTTTTCTTTGCTTCTTTTGAAGTTATAACTAACCCAAATTCTCTATTCGAAATAATAATACCTGCTGGAACATCTATTATTTCTTCATTTGTGTCACTATCTATATATCTCTTATTTAGAGAAGAAATTATATATTTTTGTTCTTTTAAAAGTTTATTAGCTGATTTAGTTAATATAACCTTTGCTATACAAGGTATTAATTTTATAGTAGATTTAGTTTCAACTATTTCTTTAGGAAATAATTTTATATTAATAAATCCTAAATATCTGCCTTCCAATTTATCAAAATATAGAAAAATATCTCCTTTATATTTTTCTATTTCTGTTATTATTTTATCTTTGATAGAATTATCAGGAGAATAGTAAATAATTCCTCCATAGAATACTGAAAATTTATTTTCTTTTTCAGCATTTAAAACTTCTTCTATATCTTTTGTTTTATATGTTAATTTATCTGAATTTAATGCATCTACCTCATATACTGAAATAAAATTAAATTTATCTTCAATTTTTACTAAAGCAAATTGCATTTTTCTATCTGAATTACAATACTTACACCCACATTTTTCCATATGTGCAAAAGCTTTATCCATTTTTATACCTCTCTTTTTTAAATTATTAACATTGGTAATATAAGAATTAATATAAAATATACTAGAACAATTGAGTGGATTATAGAATTAGTTATAAATAAAGCCATAAGAAAAATTAATATACTTAAAAATGTTATAATTAATATAAATTTAATATCTTCTTTAAAATCTTCTAAATTTTTCATTTTTCAATCTCCCAATTCTGTTTAGCCTATCAGCTCACAATATTTATTGATTTAGATACTTTCTTTTCTCTATTTTTTAAATATTCCATATATTTCTTAACCCAATTTAAAAGATTTTTTCTAAAAGCTTCTTTTTTCTTTACATCTTCTGTTAGAGTTTCATATATATTTTTAAATTCTTTTTCAAGCTCATTTAAATATTTAATATTTTTAGTTTTATATTCTATTATCTCATTTGATATTTCTAAAAACTCATCTATTGCAATAGTATTTGAGTATATTAGTTCTAACATAATTCCAAAAAGTTCTTAGTCATAAATATTTTTATTTCCTAAAACATTTCTGTAAATAACTAATTTTGTTTTAAGTTTTAACATCTGTTTTATCCATCTTTCTCCTTTATTTTTTCCTCCATTTTTTCTAATCATTACATAAAATATCTCCATTTGTAGTTTTACAATTTCCATTTATTGCTTTTGCAATAATATTTCCATTAATTTTATTTACATTTCCTTTTACATCTCCATTAATAGTTATGTTTCCATTAGATACTTTTACATCTTTTGTTACTCCATTTATTTTATTGAATTGCAACAATCTACTTCTAATTTATCTTAAAATATGAGCTCCATAAAGAAATATAACAGCAGTAATTAAAAGATTTGTCGCCCAAAGAAACATTATACGCTTCTTTTTTTCAGATAATTCATATTCAATTGATACAAAGAGATATATGCTTATAGGCAAACATGTTCCAGCTATTATTACAAGTACCATTTTTATATCCTCCTTCAGCTAAATTCTTTATTCCTCTCTAAATCCTATTCTTCATTTATTATATCAACATCTTTTTCTTCAACTGCTTTATCCAATTTATCAGCAATTTCCCTTAAATTATTTGCAATATTTTTTAAGCCTTTTTTCATTTTTCTATTTGTTTTGGCTTCATTTATTGCAATTAATAGATTTACATCTGCCCATTTTTCTAAAATAGTTTTATTAAAGTCCCAAATTTTTGTTATTAATAAACTTTCACTATTTAATTCATTATAAAAAGAACTATTTTTTCTATTTTGTATATATTCATCAAAAAATTTATCATCTTGCTTTTTCTTCATTTTTTATTCACCTTCCCAAACTCTATTTTCTCTATAAGTTTTAAATAGTTTTAACTGCCTAATATCAATTTTCTTTTTATCAGCTGTAATAACTTTTGTTTTATTTACAAAGAATTTTAAAAAATCTCTATTAGCTTGAATCTGAAGACTTAATCTTAACTCTTCAACTCGTTCTCTTGTGAAACAGGCTGATTTTGAAAGTCTCACTTCCAATTCATTAGATTTATCCTTAGCATATGGAACTCCAATTACTCTTAATGTGAGAGAGTTTTCAAAGTATAGTGCAGCTGAGACTATATAAAAATTTTTTAATAATTTCTTTATTACTTTTACCTGGTTTAAAAATAACTCAATTACTTTTTCTTCAGATAAATTTTTGTAATTCTTCTCGTTAATTTTTATAAGAATACCAGTTGCTAATGCTTGTTTTTTACTTTCATTAATTTTACAAAAATAACTCTTTATTTCTTTTTTAGGGTTATTTTTATTATATTTTTCAACAGCTTTTTGAAATAATTTCTTATAAGCTACTTGAACAGACTTCAAGCTATCTTTATTTCCAATAAAAATTTTATGATTACATTCAAAATTACCAGGAGAAAGTTTAAGAATATCATCTTCAGTACTTAAAGAATATTTATTTGTTCCAATATAAAGTGTGTACTTCATTATTTAACACCTCTACTTGCACCAACTATATCTATATTTGGATATTCATTATCAATAGTCTTCAAGATTTCACTCCAAATCATTTTAAGATAAATTGTATTTGAGATATTTTTAAATTGTTTCAAAATTTCAAGAGAACCCTTAAAATTCATCTCAGCTTTTTTTGTTATTTCTTCTTGCATTTCTGAATCTAAATTTAAAAATCTTTCTATTGATAAACTTAAATTTTTAAAATTATTTTCTTTATCATTTTTAAGATTATTTTTTTTACTATCAATAAAATCATTAAATTTCTTTAAATATTCGTTTTTTAATACTTCAAAACCATCAATTTTATTAAATTCTTCTATAAGCTTCTTTCTTGAACTATCAGAACTATTTGTCATTTCATAGATATTAATATAAAAATTAGTTAAATTTTTTAATTTTGTTCTCATCTTATCTTCAGTAACAATAGATATATTTTTTTCAGAAATACTCCAATTTTCTTTAAGAGCTTTATATATAGCACCTTCTCCCCATTCTTTTTCTTTTGATACTTTAAGAACTTCTAAAATCCTATTTTTATCTATTAAATTTTTAAAATATAATTTTAAAATATTCTTTCTAGTTGCTTTACTTAAACTATATTTTTTTAAAACATTATTTATCTCTTTTTTTTCTAAATCATTTTCTTCAGAAAGACTACTACTCTTTTTGTCTTCATTAGTAGTAGTTTTATTATTAGTATTTTTTTTATTAGTAGTATCTTTTATTAGTAGTCCTTGATTTTCTACTACAAGATTTTCCACTAGTGGATTTTCAACTTGTGGTAAAACTTCTTTAATTTCAATATTTTTTTCCATAAGTTGATTTTCAACTTGTGGTATTTTTTTCTTAGTTTTATTTTCATTAATTTTCACTGGCTGATATAAAATAGTTTCTCCATCTTTTAAATCTATATAATTTTCTAAAACTTCTTCATAATTAGTAGGAACTTCAAAAACAAGATAAAATGTTTCTGAAATTTTTCCATTTTTTCTCACCACAAAATAATGACAGTAGTTAGCTTCTCTCAATTCTTTCAAAGCAGATTTTGTTGCAGTTTCTTTACAAGTTTTTACTGAAGATAAATGAGTTATATTAATTTTCCAATTACCTGGTCTACCAATTAAGTAAGTTAGCAATCCAGTAGCTGCCCATGATAAATTAGGATCATCTATACCAGTTTTATCAATAGTTACATAAGGACAATTCCTTTTAATAATTTTAATAATTGCCATAAAAATTCCTCCTAAAATATAATATTTATTTGATTTTTAAGAGAAAATCTTATATAATATAGATGTTAGATAAAAATTCTATATTTTTAGATTTTTTGAGATTTAAAATGTTTCTTAGATTTAGATTATCTCTTAAAGATTTCTTAAAGATTTCTTAAAGATTTTCTCTTAAAATTTTTAAAAATATAGATTTTTTTATTACTAGTAAATAAAAAAATCCTAACAATTAGGATTTTTTATTAAAATATATATTATTAAAATTAATTAGTTTAAATCTTGTGTTAATGGGATAAATTGTCTAAATATTTTTAATATTTTTAATTGCCCAATTTTTCATTTCTTGAGACAGTTCAAATCCCTCTCTCACCGCCATAAACATTTGATTTTATGAGTAGTTGCGATACTCTAAAAATTATTTTGACAGGTTTTGACAGGGTCAAAAGTCAACCAAAATACATAAATATCTGGGTTACCATTAGTTTTAATAGTAACTTTTTTTATTTTAAAAATAAATATATAAAAATAGTTCAAAACCCTAAATTAATAGAAATTTTGAACTACTTTTCAATTTTATTATTCTAATTATTTTACAGAAGCTTCATAAATTCCTTCAATAGAAGTTGCTAGAGCTTTGTTAAATTCTTCATCAGTTTGTTTAACTGATAAACCTTCTGTTAATGCTCTTGAAAAACTTGCAATAACCCCTTTGTTTTTAGAAAGAATATCATTTGCTTTTTCTCTTGAATATCCACCAGATAAAGCAACAACTCTAACTATTCTTGGATGTTTCGTAAATTCTTCATAAAAATTCTCAACTGTTGGTAAAGTTAATTTTAACATTACATTTGAAGTTTCTGGTAAAGCATTAAGATGTTTTCTAATTTCATCTCTTAATATTTCTTCACATTGAACTTTATCTACATTGTTAATATCTACTTCTGGTTCTATTATAGGAATAAGCCCAGCAGCAACTACTTGATTAGCAATTTCAAATTGTTGTTCAACAACTCTTGCTATTCCAGCAGGAGATGCTTTTTTGATAACAGAACGCATTTTAGTTCCAAATATATGTCTTTCATTAGCTCTTTTTAAAAGTTCTGGTAAAGTTGGATTTGGTTTCATTGTTTGAACACCATCAGCATCTAAATCATTAAGACCTTTATCTATTTTTAAGAAAGGTAATATTTTCTTTTCTTCCCATAGAAAATCTGCTGTGTACTTTCCATCAATCTTGCTATCCATAGTTTGTTCAAATAAGATAGCTCCTAAAATTTTTGTATCATTGAAAGCAGGACTTTTAATAATTCTAGTTCTCATTTTATGGATTAAATCAAACATTTCTTTATCATTTGAATATTCATTTTCATTTATACCATATAATTTTAATGCTTTTGGTGTGCTTCCTCCACTTTGGTCAAGTGCAGCAATAAATCCTTTTCCATTTCTCATTTTTTCTAATTTTTCGTTCATTTTCTCACTCCTTATTTTTAAGTTACTTAATATTTTAAATTCGCCAATTAAAATCTTTTCACTTATACTTTACCATATTTTTTCTATTTTTTAAATGGATATTTTTCAATTTTCTTAAATTGCTTGAATTTATATCAAAAAAGATAATTAAAGTATCAATAAAAATAGTCCGTTACTAGCCTGATTTCTAAATTAAATAATTTTTCTTGAAAGCATACTTAAATAACTTTAAAATAAAACTACTGCGACGTCCTATAATGTTGAAAGAGCCTTTGTAGAGCTCTTGAAACATTATAGGCTGTCAAGTAGTTGTATATGTTAATAAAAAATTTATATAATTTTATTTCAAAAAAAATTTTGATTTATTATTTCAAAAGTCTGAAATATAATGAACTATTTTATTAAGCTATTAAGATTTTTTATAAATTCAGCAGGATTTTCAACATTAAATCCTTCTAAAAGTAGAGCTTGATTATACAACACATCTAGTAATTTATTAAAGTCTTCTGTATTAACTGAATTTTTTAACTTATTAAATAATGCATGTTCAGGATTTATTGCTAATATTTTTTTTGCTTTTGGAGCATCATTATTATTTGTCATTTCAGATAAAGTTTTTTCCATTTCTAAACTAAGCCCTCCTTTTGAAAGAAGTGATGAAGCAGAATTTCCTATATTGTTACTTAATTCAACTTCACTAACTTTATCTTTTAAAAATTCTTTTGCTTTTTCAATCAATTCTTTATTTTCATCAGCAATCTTTTTAACTTCTTCTTCTTTTTGTTTATCATCAGAGAATTTAAAATCTGAACTATTTATAGACTTAAATTCTTTACCTGAATAATCTCTCATAGCCATCAAAGTGAACTCATCTATTTTATCTGTTAAAATTAAAACTTCTCTACCTTGTTCTTTTAATTTTTCCATTTTTGGCAAAGATTTTACTGCATCTATACTTTCAGCTGGAACATAAAGGATTTCTTTATTATCTCCCATTCTATCCACATATTCTTTTAATGTAGTGTATTTATCATCATAAGAAGATACAAATATTAATAAGTCTTGTAATTTTTCCTTATTCATACCAAACATATCTTGGACACCAGCTTTTATGCTTCTACCAAACTCTTTCCAGAATTCAATATATTTTTCTCTATCATTTTTTAATATTTTTTCTAACTCAGAAATAATTTTCTTTTCTAAGTTTTTAGAAATTACTTGTAATTCAGCATTTTGTTGTAATATTTCTCTTGAAATATTAAGTGATAGGCTATCACAATCTACAAGTCCAGAGATAAAATTAAAATATTCAGGTATTAAATCTTCGCACTTTTCCATAATAAATACATTTTTAGTGTAAAGTTGTAAACCTCTTTTAAAATTTTTAGTATAATAATCAAAAGGTAATTTTTTAGGTATAAATAATAGTGCATTATATTCAATATTACCTTGTACTTTTAAATTTATATGTAATAAGGGGTCATTCCAATCATGGAAAGTTGCCTTATAGAATTCATTATAATCTTCATCTTTCAATTCTTTCTTATCTTTTTTCCAAATTGGTTTAGTTGAATTTATAACTTCATCTCCAAAGTAAATTTCATATCTTATATAGTTAGAATATTTTTTTACTAATTCTTTTATTTTCCAATCTTCTAAAAACTCATTATATTCATCTCCATCTTTTAGGTGAAGTGTTATCTTAGTTCCTCTGTCTTGCTTAGAAACTTCTTCTATTTCATAATTTCCATCTCCACTAGAAATCCATTTTACACCATTTTCTGAATAAGGTGATTTAGTTTCTAAAGTAATTTTATCAGCTACAATAAAACCTGAATAAAAACCTACTCCAAACTGCCCTATAATATCTATATCCCCTTTTTTAGCTTCTTCTAATTGTTCTTTAAATAATTTTGAACCAGACTTTGCAATAGTCCCAATGTTATCATCAACTTCTTCATAAGTCATTCCTATACCATTATCACTTATAGTTAAAGTTCTATTATCCTTATCCACACTGATATTTATTTTAAATTTATCATCACCTTTTAAAATATCAGTATCTGTCAGTGATTTGAATTTTAACTTATCAATAGCATCATTTGCATTAGATATTAATTCCCTTAAAAATATTTCCTTATTTGTGTAAATTGAATGTATCATAAGATTAAGCAGTTCCTTAGTTTCTGCTTTAAAAATCTTTTCTTCCTTTTTCATTTTTATTTCCTCCTTTAGCACTCTTATACTTTAATGGCTAATAATTTCAAATAATATATACCATAATTTTTTTTACTTGTCAACTAAAAAAGAGAATCTTTTTAATGTTTTCTAAAAAGACTCTCTTACTCTAAATTAATTACTAATAAAATTTTTAATTATTTCTTATTCTTACTTTGGCTAAATAACCAATCTCCAATTCCCTCAATATTATAAGCAATATTCAGATTATATTTTCATAACATATTCAATAATATTGTAAATATGGTCTGCTATTCTTTTATAGTAATTTATTATATCTAAGTAACCTGTATTCAATCTTGCAGGAATATTTTCAGATCTAGAAAAATGTTCTCTTTTTACTTCTTTATAATAAGTTTTTAAGATCTGATATTTTTTTATACCTATTGGATATAGTTCTTTTTCACCTGTTCTTGCTGCTCTACTTATATCATTAAATAATTCAACTGTTAGAGAATGAAGTTTAAATATCATCTTTGCTCTTGTTTCATCAAGTTCAATAGAATTTTCATAAAGCATATAAAGTCTATTAGCTATTCTATTCTGATAATCCCCAATAGTTTCATATTCATCACAAGTCAATAGATTCATTCTAGTATCTTCAATTAATTCTTTGCTTAAAGATTTACTTAATAAAGAAAAGTTTGAATCATAAATTTCTTTTTCATATAAATCAAGTTTATCTTCTGCTTCAATTATACTATCATTATATTTAGCAATTTTATCTTTTTCTTTTAAAGATTCTTCTAGTTTTAAAAACACATCTTCTATCATTGTTACCATAGAACTTACTTCTATTTTAGTTTGCTCTATTATTACACTAGGCAAAGTCATTTTTAATGAAGCCAATTTAGTTACTCTCACTTCATCTTCTCCTGTATCTTTTACTGCAAACAATAAGAACTTATCTAATAGACTTACAAAAGGAGTTAAAATTATAACATTACTTATATTAAAAATTGTATGTGCTGCAGCTATTGCTGCTCCCATATGATTTATTGGATCAACAAAAAGATTTAAAAAATGTAAATAAATTCTAAATATAGAAGTTACCCAAATAACACCTATTAAATTAATCAATGTATGTGCATAAGCTGCTCTTTTTGCATTTGGCTTTGCCCCTATTGAAGCTAGTAAAGCTGTTATTGTTGTCCCAACATTTTCTCCTAAGACCAAAGCAACTGCTGCTTGATAATCAATAAGCCCTTGTGTTGCAAGTGCTATTGTTATCCCAATAGTTGCTGCTGAGGACTGAATTAAAGCTGTTATAATTGCACCAGTTGCTGCTACTTTAAGTAAACCAAAGTATGAGTCAACCTTGAACATCTTAAACATTTCAATAAATTCTGGCATATCTTTTAAAGGGCTAAGAGCTTGGCTCATAAGTTGTAAACCAAAAAATATTAATCCAACTCCAATTATTGCACTTAATTTTGTTCTAGCTTTCTCTTTTTTCATAAACATAAATAAAATTGAAGCTAACCCAACTATTGGAAGTCCATATTTACCTATGTTTAGTGCTAATAACCAACCAGTTATAGTCGTTCCTATATTAGCTCCTAAAATAACTCCCAAAGCCTGTTTTAAAGTTAAAAGAGAAGCATTAACAAAACCAATAGTCATAACTGTACTAACAGATGATGATTGTACCAAAGCTGTTATAATAATTCCAACTAAAATTCCTAAAAATCTATTGTTAGTTAAAGAAGCTAGAATCCTTTTTAGTTTTGGTCCTGCAATTTTTTGCATACTTGTTGACATATGTTCCATACCATATAGAAACAAACCCAAGCCACCAATAAGTTGTAATATAATTTTTAAATACATTATATCTCCTATAATCTTTTCTGTTATTATATTAAAGTTTAACTTTTACACTAGCTATTTCTTTCAATACTATATTTCTTTTGCAAATAAAGAGGTTTATAAGACATTTTAGCTTCTCTTAAACCTTCATCACCAAAGTCATCTTCTCTATTTACTAATTCATAGCCTTGCCATTCCTCTTGTAAAAATATCATATTTATTGCTTGATAACTTCCTATATAGTCAATCAAGGCTTTTTCTGTATGAATTAATACCATCTTATCAGTTAATGCCTCTCCTAAACTATAAGCAATAATTTGATTATTAATTTTTAAAAATCCACCTTTTAAATCTAATTTATCAAAATTCTTTAAAAGGTTTAGTATTCCTTCATTTTCATTTTTTAAAATTTCTTCACCAGATTCTGAATGAATTTTATACCATTTTTCCTGAAAATCTATCACTTCATTGATATTATCTTCATTAATACTTTCATAAGAATATTCGTAACTTTTTTTAAAATTAGACACTCTATTTTTCTTTTTAGCATAATGTCTACCTTTTAAAGTTGATAGACTTTCATAGGAATAAATATAGTCTTCATAATCTCTCTTTTCTTGTAAATTAAAATCATCTTTTAATTTTTCATACCAATATTCTGTAAAATAGTGTATAGCTGCATTCTCTTTTAAAATCTCTCTTATTTTTTCTTTCATTTTTTCTATATTCTCAGGGGTATCTTTTTTAGGGATAGGCATATAGTAATATAACTCTCCCATATAAATACTTCTTATAGTTAAAACATCGTTTTCTATTTCATATTCTGTATTTTCTCCAATACTCCATAATAATAAATTAGAAAAACTTAAATCACATATTTCAAATCTATTCTTGGTATACTCATCAATAGAACTTTTAGATTCTACTGTTAATTTTTTCCACATAATTTCTCCTAACTATTTTGCTAATCTATAAATTGCTTCTACATATATTTGAAGAAGTTTATCAATTTTTGATATTTCTAAATATTCATCTCTTTGGTGCATTCTGTCTTCTTGATCTGGAAGTAAAGCACCAAAAGCAACAGCATTTTTAGCATACTTAGCATAAGTTCCTCCACCTATTGCTACTGGTTGTGCAGCATTATCTCCTGTCAATTCTTTATAAATATTCATTAAAGTTGAAACTAAGAAACTATCTTTTGCAACATATAAAGGTTGAGTATTTGAATGTAATAAAAATTCATAACCATAGTCTTCTGTATTTTTCTTAATAGTTTCTATTATTTGCTCATTTTTAACTTTAACAGGTACTCTCATATCTATCCAGATTTCAAGTTCATTATTTTCTAAATTTATTTTTCCTAAATTTAAAGTTAAATCCCCTGTTTCTCCATCTGTGCATTTAACACCAAAAGATTTACCATCAGTTTCCATCTTTATAAATTTATCAAAGAATTCAACTAAACCTTTTAATTCTTCATTTTTAACTTCAATATCTTTTAAAACTTCAAATAATGCTGATATTGCATTATATCCCTTTTCAGGATGAGCACCATGTGCTGGAATACCTGCTGAAAATATCTTATACACATTTCCTTCTTTTACAAATTCAACTTTATTTTTATTTTTAACTTCTCCAAGCATATCAACAGGAATTACTCCATTGGCTTCATTTGGAACAGAGTTAAAAGCATTTCCACCTTTTATTACTACATCTTTTAAAGTACTAAATTTTTTCTTTATTTTAACTCTTACGCTTCCTTTTTCTGCATAAGTTACTGGGAAACTTGAGTCTGGTGTAAATGCAATATCAGGATAAGGCATTTTTAATTCTCCAAAATAATATTTTAAACAGGCACTTCCGCTTTCTTCATCTGCTCCTAATATCATTCTAATTTTTTTATTTAATTTTATCCCTGAATCTGCTATTGCTTTCATAGCAAATAGTGAAATTATAGCAGGTCCTTTATCATCTAATGTTCCTCTACCATAAATTTTTCCATCTGCTATTGTTCCTGAATATGGAGGATAAGTCCAATTATCTCCTTCTGGAACTACATCAACATGGGCAAGTATTCCCAATGTTTCTTTTCCTTCTCCCATATCTATGTGCATTGCATAATTATCAAATTTTTCTGCCTTAAAACCTAATTTTTTTGCTAAGTTCATAAAATGATCAAGTGCTTTTGCTGGTCCTTCTCCAAAAGGCATTCCAGGTAATGGTGCTTCTTTAACACTTTTTACTCTAACTGCATTTTGAATTTCTTTTACAACTTCATCTTTGTATTCCAATACTTTTTCTTTTAAATCCATTTCTTACCTCCACTATTTTTATAGATACTATATGAAAATATTATTTTTAGGCTACTGCGACGTCCTATAATGTTGAAAGAGCCTTTGTGGAGCTCTTGAAACATTATAGGCTGACAAGTAGCCAATACAAATTTTCTATATATTTATTGTTTACTTGCTGCTTCTTGTATTCCTCTATATTTGCTATATAAAAATCTTACATATTCATATTCAAATGGAGAATTTGTTTGATGATATTGGAAATCAATATTTTTTCTCATATCTATTCCCCTTAATGCAGTTAAACCAACATTTGACGAATTAAATAAATCCATTCTTTTATATATATCTGTTTTTCCTGCCATAGCACTATCAACACCCATTCCAAAAGCATCTCTTAAATATGTAGGTCCTAAAATTGGTAATATTAAATAGGGTCCTCTACCTACTCCATAATGTGCAAGTGTCAACCCAAAATCTTCATAAGGTTTTGGCATTCCCATTTTTGAAGCCACATCAAAGAGACCTCCTAAACCTAATACTGTATTAATGGTAAATCTTCCTAAGGCTCTCATAGATTTTCTTCCTTTGAATTGAAAAGCAGAATTAGCTATGGTATTTAATACTTTTGCATTTTTAAAAAAATTGCTCACTCTATCTTCAACAAAATCAGGAGTAATAAACTTATATGTGTTGATAATAGGGGTTATCACTAATCTTTCTATTTGATAGTTAAATTGATACATTCTTTTGTTAAATGATTCCCATGGATCAGGTTCATCAGCAATAAAATTACTTTCACCAGGATTAGCATATATAACATTGTTAGCTTCTTCATAGTCTGTATTAGAAGATTGTATTTCATTTGTATTACTACAAGAAACTAAACTAAGGCTTAAAATACTAAACAATAATAAATTTTTAATTTTCATATTTTAAAACCCCCTCATTTAGAAATTTTAACATAACATCTACATTTTCTTTATAAAACATATTACCACAATGCCCTCCCTTAGGATAAATAACCAATCTATCTTTAAACACATCTTTTAAAAAAGCAAAATCTTTTTCATTTAAAATTAGCTCATCTGCATTTGTTACTGCTGCAATTTTAGGTGAAGTTCTAAGATAATCTTCTATAACCTTTAAACTTGCTTCTCTTTTTAAATCTTCAATAGAATAATCTTTATTATGTTTTTTATAATATGGAAATCCTATTTTATTAACATAATCTTCAAAAGTTGCAAAATTTACTGCTTTAAAATATTCTTTCATATTTGTATATTTATCTACTTTCTCTGGATTTTTTGTATACACATGGCTTCTAGTCATAAAATCTGAAATAAAATTCAAATCTGTTGAAGCTAATCTAAAAGCTAAACCTATATATGCTTCTTTTTCTGCATCAGATAAAATATCCCCTTTTACTATATTATAAATAGTGTCAGCACCTATATTTGCATATTCACTTGTCAATCCACCTTTGACTTTTGCCAAGGTTGTATTTAACAATTTTTCTATACTTTCTGTTTTACCACCAGTGTAATCATCTAAATATTTATCTAATTTTACTGCTGAATTATATAAGTTAACAGGTGGATTCACCATAAATACTCTTTTAAAATTAAAAACCTTTTCTTTTTCATCTACATAAGATAAAACAGCTGCATTACTTCCACCTAAACTATACCCCATTATATAGAAATCTGTAACCTCCACTTGATCCTTAATTTTATTATAAGCAAGTTTCATTGCCTTATAGATATCCTTATTATCTTCTAAAAGTAAACCTGGTACAGAATTAGAAGAAGCAGAAATCATAAATTGTTGACTCATTTGAGAGCTTATTGCTATTGTATGATAGCCTGCATCATGAAATATTCTTTGCATAAATTTAACCCTTGTTGTATTATAGTCTGAACCTGTTCCTGCTAAAACAAAGATTAAAGGTGCTTTTTTATTCTTTTGTTTACTAAAAGAAAATTTAAACTTACTTGCATACAAAAATACATCAGGAATATCTTTTTTATCTTTTATTTGTATTTCATATACTTTTAATGGTATATTCTCACTAACTCCTGGTGTCATCATTGTTGCACTTCCTATAATTGTTGCTGAATAGGGATCATCTATTGGAAAATTATATGAAAATGCTGTCAGTGATAGTATTATAAATAATACTATTTTACTTAATAATTTTTTCAACTTACTCCTCCTTTAAAATAAAGAAATTTGATTCGTTTCACTCAAACTTGAAATTGCTCCAATATTTTTTAATTTGTCTACAACAGGTTGCTGCATTTTTGTTCTTCTTTTTAAGTCTTCAACTGAAATAAACTTTCCTTCTTCTCTTTCTTTAACTATGGCATCAATAACTGCCCCTCCTAGTCCATTTATTCCAATTAAAGGTATTCTAATTTTACTATCTTCTATTGTAAATTTTTTACCATCTGATAAATATATATCAACAGGTAAAAGCTCTATACCTCTTGCTTCCATTTCTACTACAATTTCACATATAGCTTGTTCATTTTTTTTCTTAGGATCTAATTTTGGTTCTTTGGATAATTCTTCTAATTTTTGTTTAGCAAGAATTCCTCTACTCATAAATTCCATATCAAAATCATCTGCTTTTCTTGATAGGAAAGCTGCATAAAATGCAAGTGGTTGATGAACTTTAAAATATGCTATTCTCATTGCCATCATAACATAAGCAACAGCATGCCCCTTAGGGAACATATATTCTATTCTTCTACAAGATTCTATATACCAATCAGGAACATTCTTTTCCTTCATCATAGCAGAATATTTTTCCCAATTTTCTGGCTCTTTTTTAGGTTTACCTTTTCTTACAAATTCCATTATTTTAAAAGCATCACTGTTATCCAAACCTTGATCTATTAAATAGTTCATAATATCATCTCTCACTGTTATTATTTGTGAAAGAGTTGCTTGTCCATTTCTTACAAATTCTTGTGCATTATTAAGCCAAACATTTGTACCATGTGAAAGCCCTGATATTCTTACAAGCTCTGCAAAGGTCGTAGGTCTTGTGTCTATAAGCATTTGTCTTACAAAACCTGTACCAAATTCTGGTATTCCATAAGTTCCTATTTCTGTTCCTATCTGTTCAGGAGTTACTCCCAAAGATTCTGTTGACGAAAAGATTTTTAAAGTTTCCTTATCAGCAAGTGGAATATCTTTAATTTCCATATTAGTATATTCTTGTAAAAGTTTTATAGTCGTAGGGTCATCATGCCCTAGTATATCAAGTTTTACTAACTGTTCATCCATTACGTGATAATCATAATGGGTTGTTGTAGATTCACTTGTTTCATCATTGGCTGGTCTTTGTACAGGACAAAATTCATAGATAGAATTTCCTTGTGGTACTATAACCATTCCACCAGGGTGTTGCCCTGTTGTCTTCTTAGCACCTTGACAAAGCCTACCCAATCTTATAATTTCAGCTCTTACTGCATTCAAATTATTATCTTCAAAATATTTTCTTACATAGGCTTCAGCATTTTTTTCAGCAAGTGTTGAGATAGTTCCTGCTTTAAATACATTTTCTTTTCCAAATAATTCTTCACAATATCTATGAATTTCAGATTGATACTCTCCTGAGAAGTTTAAGTCTATATCTGGTACTTTATCTCCTTTAAATCCCATAAAAACTTCAAATGGTATAGAGTATCCATCTTTTCTTAATTTAGCACCACATTTTGGACAAATTTTATCTGGTAAATCTATACCTACCCCTTCTTTTTCTATAAATTCAGAGTATTTACATTCAGGATTATCACAGATATAATGAGGATATAGAGCATTAACTTCTGTTATTCCCATCATAAAGGCAACAAGTGAAGAACCAACTGAACCTCTTGAACCAACTAAATAACCATTATCCAAAGATTTTTTTACTAATTTTTGTGCTGATAGATATAGTACAGAGAAACCATTATTTATTATAGCATTTAATTCTCTTTCTAATCTTGCTGAAACAATTTCAGGTAAAGGATTTCCATATATTCTATATGCCTTCTCATAAGTCATACTTTTTACAATTTCTTCTGCATTTTCCATTTTTGGTGGATAAAAACCTTCTGGTATAGGTCTTATTCCACTTTCTATCATATCAGATATTTTATTTGTATTTGTTATAACAACTTCTTTTGCTTCATCTTCACCTAAATAACTAAATTCTTTTAACATTTCATCAGTTGTTCTAAAATAAAAACCATTATTTATGCTATATTGTTTTGAATTATATACTGTTCCACTACCATATAATAAAATTGATCTTATTATATCTTCATTTTCATCAAGATAATGAACATTAGAACTAGCAGTTACTAAAATTCCAAGTCTTTTACCTAAATCGTAAAAATATTTATTCATTTTTTCAACTTCTTCATAAGAACCTAATGCACCTGTTCCATCTTTTTCTATAAGTTCATTATAAGTTGATTTTGGTAACAGTTCTATATAGTCATAAAATTTTGCTGCTTCTTCTAATTTTTCTAAATCATGTCTTAAATATAAATCAGCAAGCTCTCCTGTATTCATAAAATGTGCAGTTAAAGAACTTCCTATTATAAGTCCTTCTCTGTTTTCAATTAAAACTGATTTAGGTATTCTAGCTTTTTTATTACCAAAGTATTTTATATGTGCTTCTGAAACTAATCTGTACATATTTTTTAAACCAGCTTGGGTTTTTACTAAAACCATAACATTTTTTAAAGACTGTTTTTTTACATTAACTTCAAAACCTGTATTGATATCTTTCATATATTCTAAGCCTTTTTCTTTATATTTTTCTAAGAATATAATAAACATATTTGCAGTTGCCTGAGAGTCATCAACTGCTCTATGGTGTTTTTCAAGTGCTAAGCCTAGTGTCTTATTTAAGTCCCCTAAACCATATTTTTTTAAATCTGGGAATAAATCTCTTGCCATTTGTAAGGTATCAATTACAGAACATTGATAATCTATATTTAAGTATTTTTTTATATCTCTTTTTATAAATCCCATATCAAAAGGTGCATTATGTGCAACCAAAACAGCATCTCCAATAAAGTCTACAAACTTTCCAATTACCTTATCTATTTTAGGTTCATTTGCCACTTGTTCATCTGTTATACTTGTAATTTCTGTTATGTGGTATGGAATAGGTCTTCCTGGATTAATAAGTTGTGAATATCTATCTACTATTCTTCCAGCTTTTATTTTTACTGCTCCAATTTCTATAATTTCATTGGTATGAGAATTTAAACCAGTAGTTTCTATATCAAATACTACAAATTCTTCATCATCAATTTTTTTATCTTTTGGATTGGTAACCATAGGTGCTTCATCATCTATCATATACATTTCACAACCAAAAATAGCTTTCATTTTCTCTTCATCTGTTGAAAGTTTTTTAGCTGTTTTAAATGCAGCTGGATACGAGTGTACCACTGCATAATCTGTTATAGCTATTGCTTTATGTCCATATTCCTTAGCTCTTTTTATAATATCTTCAACATCAGTTACTCCTACCATCTCACTCATTTTTGTATGTGCATGTAACTCAACCATTTTTTCTTCTGCTATATCTTCTTTTTTTATCTTTTCTCTATCTATAATATTTACAGAATTTATCATTAAAGTTTTTTCATTTCCTGCATAGGTATCAAGTTGAAGTTTTCCACTTAATTTCAAAAACATTCCTTCACAAATATCTAATTTATCATTTTCATCTAAAAATATTTTAGAAGTAAGAGAACTTTCTCCATCTGTAATTCTTATAGTTTTCAAAATTTTTCCACTTTTCAAAGTCATATCTTCCATTGAAAAAACTTCTCCTTCAACTATACAAGTTTCTCCATCATATAAATCATAAAAATCTTTTATTGAGATAGTTTCTCCTTTTATTTCTTTTGTTTTTGAACCTCTTTTAAAATCATTTTTAGTTTTATATACTTGTGTTTCAGAAGTAGAATTAATTTTTACTACTTTTTCTCTTTCTGCATTTATACTATTTTGATGTTTTTCTATATCCATTTTAATTTTTTCTTCAATATTTGAAATTTCTTTTGAAAAATCCCCAACACTAAAAATAATTTCATAATTTTTCACGCCATATTCATTTAAAATATTTTCTATTTTTGAAGAAATTTTCACTTCTTCTAACATAAATTTTGTATTTTCATCATTAAGTTCTATAATTATATAATTTTCTTTGATATGTAGCTTATAAAAACACAAAAAGGACTTAGAGGTTGTATTTTTAGTTTTCAACCTTTCTATAGCCCTAGTTACAATACTTTTTATTTCTTCATCATTTAAAGATAAATTTTTATTATCTGTTATAAACTCTATTTCCAGTTCCCTTCCAAATTTTGAAAGGACATCTTTATATATTATATCTATATCATCTATACAATTCATACATGATACAGAGCAATTAAAAGTTATCCTCTTAACTCTTGTATTTAAGAGAATATTTTTTATCTCTATACTTTTTACACCTAACTTAGAAAAAACTTCCATATTAGGCTCTATAATAATTTGCCTATTATTCATTTCTATTCTCCAAAATTTTCCTCTAAATTTTTTATAAGAATATATAAAATAAGTGAGTTACGAATGCAGATTTTAGATAAAAAATTAAATAGAATAAGCCGAGCAAATCTCGGTGTGTTTGAAGCCAATTTATTGGCAAGTTTACCGAATTTGCAGCGAATTCTTAATTTTTTATCGTTAAGAAATCTACTCAGTAACGAACTATTTTATATTCAATTCTCTCCAAATAATCTATCTAGTATAATTGCAACAGCTGCTCTAACTGATAGATGATTATATTTTGAGTTAGCTCTAATTGGTTCTAATATATAATCAGACATAGACATAACTTCATCAGTTAATCCCCAACCTGTTCCAAAAAGTAAAAGATAAGTTTTATCATCTTCAAATATTTGTTTAGATAAATCTTTATAACTTATACTATTATTAAATGTTCTAGCAGAAGTTGTTATAATTAAAGGTTTTTGCCCTTCAATTTTTTCAATTTCTTTTACAACATCTTCTATACTTTCTGCAACATCTGTAACTTTGAATGCTTGTTCTCTATCTTTATTATATTGCCCACCTGTACCATCTTGCCAATATGCAATTATTCTTTCTGTCAATTTCTTTTGTGCATCAACAGGTACAACCAATCTGTAACCTTTTATTTCATAAGTTCCACAAGACCTTGAAATATCATGTATATCAAAATTTGTTACAGAAGTACAAACAATATCTTTATTTCTATTGTAAACTGGATAATGAACTAAACTTAAATAAACTTTATTTCTCATTATATTTTACTACACTTCCTCTTTTTTTATCTCATCTAAAAGTTTTCTTTCTGACTTTGTTAATTCTCTATTTTCAATCAATTCTTTTCTTCTTAAATAAGTTCTTCTTAGGCTCTCTTTTAAACGCCATTCATCTATTTTTTTATGATTACCTGACAACAATATCTCTGGAACTTTTAAACCTTTATACTCTGCTGGTCTTGTGTAATGTGGATAATCTAAAAGCCCATTATAAAAAGAATCATTCTCATAGGACTCCTTTTTTATAACATCAGGAAGTAGTCTTATTATAGTGTCAGAGATAGCCATAGCAGGTATTTCTCCACCCGTTAAGACAAAATCTCCTATTGATAATTCCATATCAACTTTATTTTCTACAACTCTTTCATCTATTCCTTCATAATGTCCTGCAATTATTGTTAATTCTTTCTCTTTTACAAGCTCTTTTGCTATCTCCTGATTAAAAGTTTTTCCTTGTGGTGAAGTATAAATAACTTTTCCTGAAACATTTTCTAAAGCTAAAAATAAAGGTTCTGGTTTCATAACCATTCCATTTCCACCACCAAAAGGCATATCATCAGCTTGTTTATGTTTATCAAAACAGTAATCCCTTATATCAATAATATTTACTTCCACTGCTTCAAATTTTATTGCTCTTGCAACTATGCTTTCACTTAAAAAGCCATCAAACATCTTTGGAAATAATGTTAAAATATTTATTTTCATTTTTTTACCTTAGGTTCTTTCATACCTTCAATAGTATCAACCAACATTTTTCTATTTTCAAAATCAATATTTTTAATAAAAACATCTACATCAGGTATCATGGTTTCAAATTCTTCACTTTCTATAACATAAATATCATGTGCAGTAGTATCCATAATCTCAGTTATTTCTCCTAGATACTCATCACCTTTTACATCATAGACTTTAAAACCTATCATATCACTTACAAGATATTCATCTTCACCAATACCAACAATATCTCTTCTAACTTTAATATTGGCATTTCTAATTTCAATAGTATCTTGTTTATTTTTTATTTCTTCAAAAGAAAAAATCCATTTATTTGCAACAAGATGTTCTATCTTTTTAACTGTTAATAATTTTTGTTGAGAATCTGCTAATTCTAAAATTACCTTATTTCCAACTAAGACTTCAATATTATTTAAATCAGAAATAACCTTCACTTCTCCCTTTAAATTATGAGAACCTAATACTTTTCCTGCAACAATCATATAAACTCCTAATCTAAAAATTCAACATTTACATTAAGTTTATCTTTTACTCCTGCTGCCTGCATAACCCCTCTTATAGCATTAGCTGTAAGTCCATTTTTACCTATTATTTTTCCCATTTCTCCTTTTGCAACACTTACTTTAAATGTTACATTTGAATCTAAAACTTCATAAGTTACATTAACCTTATCTTTTGTTTCAACCAATTCTTTGATAATATAATTCAATAAACTTTCTAAATTTTCCACTTTTTCCTCCATTATAAAGTACCGCTCCAAGCACCTTCTTCAATTATTTTTAAATCCACCCATTTATTGCCTAAATCTATCAGTACATCTCTCATAAAATCTTTAAAATCATCTGTTGATATAACACTTATTATCCCTTTTATTGGGTCAAGAGTTCTAACAACCCCTGCTCCTTCATAAGCTTCAACAATTTTATTTATGAAATCTATATCTTCTCTTTTACTTTGTATCAAAAATTCATAGCTTTTTTTCATCAATTCCCTCATCTACTTTCAAAAATATTTATAAGTTCAATAAATTTATCTATGGAAATATTTTCTGCTCTTTCATTTTCAGATACTTCAATTTGATTTAATATTTCTTTTATCTTATCCTTTGAATATCCTAATGTTGCTAGATTATTTACAATATTTTTTCTTTTATTTGAAAAAGCAGCTTTTACATATTTAAAATATAAATCTTCTGAAATCTTATTCTTATACCTGTCATCTTTATAGAATTTTATTGAAATAAAAGCAGAATCAACATTAGGTATAGGATTAAAAAATTCTCTTGGAATAGTAAATAAATATTCTGCTTCTCCATAATATTCCACTGCTAATGTTAAAATTCCTCTTTCTTTCCCTGACTTAGCACAAATTCTTTCCCCAACCTCTTTTTGTACCATTATATAGGCTTCATCTATTAAATCTCTGTTTTCTATAATCTTATTAATTATAGGTGATGTTATATAGTAAGGTATATTTGCAACAACCTTAGTACCTTGATTTATATATTTTTTTAAATCAACTTCTAGGACATCTCCCATTACAAGAGTATAATTTTCTTTTGAAGAAAATTTCTTTCTTAAAGTATTTTCTAAATCCTTATCTATTTCAACACAGGTTACTTTTTTAACTCTTTCAACTAAAAGTGAAGTCAAAGCTCCTTGTCCAGGTCCTATCTCTAAGATTTCATCATTATCACTAATGTTTGAAACTTCAATTATTTTATTTAAAATTTCATCTTTATTATTTAAAAAATTCTGCCCATATTTTTTTTTATGTTTAAATTCCATTTCTAACCTCTATTCAGGAATAACAACAGCTATATATGGTAAATTTCTATATTTTTGGTCATAATCAAGTCCATAACCTATTACAAATTTATCAGGAACTTCAAAACCTATGTATTCAACTTGAACATCTACCTTTCTTCTTTCAGGTTTACTTAACAATGTACAAGTTTTAAGACTTTTAACTCCTTTTCCTTCTTTAAAATATTTTATTACATATTCCAAAGTTAGTCCTGTATCAATTATATCTTCAACTATTAAAACATGTTTCCCTCTTAAATCTAAATCTGTATCTTTTAAAATTTTTACATCTCCACTGCTTACAGTTTCACTTCCATAACTAGAAACAGACATAAAATCTATAATAACTGGCATATTTAATTCTTTTACTAGATCACTTAAAAATATTACAGAACCTTTTAATAATCCTACACAATAAATTTCCTGTCCTGCATAATCTTTTTCAATTTCTCTTGCTAATTCTTTTATTCTTTTTTCTACTGACTCTTTATCAATTAAATTTTCAATTTTGTACTTCACTGAAAATCCTCCCCTAAGTTTATTATATATTAATAGATTTTAACATTTAAAGTAAATTTTATCAAGATAAAAAACTACACTCAAACCTTTTATTAAGATTATGAGTGCAGTTAAAAAAGTCTATTTTTCAAATTTTTTATTCTAAATTTTTTGTAATTTAAAATTTAATATATAACCATAAAAAAACTATGGCAAGATAAATAAGTTGTGTAACTAAATATAAAGAATTAATTAATACTATGCTTTTTAAATTTCCTTTTTTTCTTAATGATAAGATAGGAAAATAAAGAATTGAAAAGAGATAAATTAAATAATAAAAGATACTATTTACTTTAAAACTTTTAATAAAAATTTCAGAAACCAATATTAAAATTAAAATAAAATAATTTATTACAATTAACTTTCTAAATTTCTCTTTTCTTAATTTTAAATAATAATAAAATAGAAAATTTTTTATAACAATATAATAAAATACAAATATATTTAATCCTATTACTTTATTTAATTTAGAAAATAGAGACAAAAAGCAATATACAAATAAGATAAGAAAATCTAGTTTATATAAAAACCATATTCTTTTTTCTTTAATTTTTACATATTTTTCAATATTTTTTATATTTTTTTTGTTTCTTCTTCTGAAAGTCCATATATTTCCTTTTTATCATCAATAATAAAATAACCTACATTTTTATTATACTCTATTTCTTTTTGTTTTCTATTATATTCAGGGTTAAATCTCTTTGAATCATCTTCTAGCCATTTAAAACCAGAATTTTTTTCGCAGGCTTCTTTATAACTATAAGCATTCCCTACCCATATATTATCTAATTTTTTTAATCCTTTTACATATATAATATATTTCAGATTAGTTGATTTTAAATAAAAAAGGGCTGTATCATCATTAAATGTAGGATAATCTTTTGCTATTTTAGTATTTTCATTTAATTGTAATAGAGTATTTTCATACTTTGGAATTTTTGTTAAAAAGAAAATAGTTAAAGATAATAAAATTATATGAATAAAAAATTTTTTTCTCATTTTTCTAACCCCATTTCATCAAATAGCTGTTCTCCACTATTAATAATAGTAATAAAAAGAAATTCTTTCTACTGACATAATAGTTTTAAAGTCTCTCAATTTTTTTATATATTCTTCAATAAAATTCAATTAACTTATTTTGAGAAATAATAGGAGCAATTGAAGGCGTGTATATTATTTTACCTTGTATATCTTGATATTCAATATATAAAATAAAACTATCTCTATTAATCTTCTCTATAATATATTTATTTCCTTTAAATTTCCCTTTTCTAATTTCATATGAAGTTATAAAATGAATAATTTTTCTATAATGTTCTTTGGTATCAATTTCTGATTGTAGAAAATCCGTAATTACATCCATAACTTTTTCTCCTTTAATATTTTTTGACTTATCTTAAAAATCTTCATTTTCATTGTCTATATTTTTCAATTATTTCAATTAACTTGTCTTTATGAATGAATTGGGCTGTTCCTGACATATCTTTTACTATTCCTTCTTTATCCTCATATTCTGCATATAATATGAAATTTTCTTTATCCATCTTCTTTAAAATATATTGATTCCCTTCAAATTCACCTTTTTGAATTTCATCTGAATTTATAAAAAATGTAACTTCTTTATAAAGCTCCTCTATACTCATTTCTGAATACAAAAAGTCCTTAATCATATCCATAATAATCCTCCTATGTGGTTATTGACTTTACTAAATAGACACTTAGCATCAATAAAGATTGCATAGTTTTGATTTACTTGATGTGTAAGTTCATTATCTATAATAGAAACTATTTTACCATTTGTTAGAGTTTCTTTTAATAGAATTTCTGCCTCGGCTTTGGTTGCACCTATGAATTTTGCACCATTTTCAACTGTTGTTGCTAAATGTTTAGTTTTTACATATGCTTCCTCAACATTGAAATTATTGAAAACTTTTTTCCATTTTCATATATTAAATCAATATTACTTCCTATTGAAGTATCTGATTCAGAAGTAGAGATTTCATCCTCTTGGTTTTCATTGTGAGGGAAATCGGATTCTGTTGGTTTATTATTATTTTTAGGATTTTTATTTTTTTCATTACTTTTTTTAGTTTCATTATTTTCCTTTTTATCATCTCTCTTTTGAGGCTCTTGTTCTTCTTTCTTTCCATTAGAATTTTTAGATGATAAAATTTCGTTTATATTTATCTTTCCTGTATTTTCATCTATAGTTATATCTGCTATTATTCCTTGTTCTAACAATTCATTTCTTATTATTGTAATAGTTATTTCTTTTTCATCTTCCATACCAAGTAACTTAGGAAGCCCATTTTTTATTTTTTCATAACCATTAATCACTGCCTGATTTATTTTATCCTTTGTCTCTTGTGGAGCAAAAGTATAAGCCTATTATTGCAATACTTGTTATTGCTACTGTAACAGGGTTTAAAAAAAGAGGTGCTGCCATTGGATCATCCCCAACATGTTCTCCAAAGTCAACATTAGAATAA
>UMGA01010728.1_pt1 | contig 39673 bp, 80 predicted proteins | sample 1965171 | NCBI WGS metagenome assembly UMGA01 (sample SAMEA4836062, study PRJEB28245) | human gut metagenome | biome: gut microbiome; material: fecal sample | place: Denmark | collected 2008 | reverse complement strand
CGATCAGCATGAGTTGCGGCCTTGTTAAACTTGTTGCAGTTTTTAGCAACAGGATTATTCATGGTGTACCTCCTTTCTATGAAAATAATCCTACCATGTTTGGTCATATTTGTCAATCACAGGCTATCGAGATATGTATCATGTGTGAACTCACCTTTCCAGTATTTCAACATAGGTAAGTTTCCTTTCAAATATTCCCTGTAAAGTTTAGCTGCGCCATCTTTAGTTAGCACAACTTTATTGCTCATCATTTGCTCACCAGTTTTAGGATTTATGAAACTGCTGCCAACATCGTAGACATACTGCTTTTGCTGTTTACGACCAGAAGATGTTGTTTTCCACTCTTTACCTTTTCTGATAACCCAACCTTTCTTCTCTGCCCATGCGTTTACTTTATTGACATTCACACCGTTTAGCCGTTTTGCAAACTCAGGCAGAGTGATACCGTTCTGCAACTGGTGTTCAAGATTGTCTATGTATCTTTCTTGACGACCTATGTAGTCAACACACTTATTAACCTGTTCAGTTTTTGCAACATTTTCGAGACGAAAATATTCTTTCTCTTGTTCAACTTTCAAACGTTTTTCATATTCATCTGCCCACGCTCTTGCAGCTTCCGCTGGGTTGTTGAAATCTGGCAAAACAGGTAATGAACGGCTACGAAAGTACTCTTTAATCAACTTACGCTGCACTTCCCATGCAGTGTCATCTGTAAGAGTTTTAACCAGAAGCAGATATCCAGATTCAGTAAAAACTCTTAACCCACGAGGTGGAATTTCAAAAGAGTCATTTTGACTCTTTTTCGAATAATCAATTACATACGTATCTTCACCTTCGATAAACCGTTTAGCATTTCTTGAGTAATTCTTCCTTATTTGCTCAACCCCAACCCCATGCACATCTGCAATTTGTTGGAACGTTACCACACGTTCTCCATTGTATTCACATATTTTAACAGGTACATTATTAATAGCTACTACATTATTCATATTGGTCATCCCCATCTTCTTCATAATCATCTAAACCAGGTACTCAATAAAATTGTACACCTGTTGCAAATATTTATCACCTCTGAAAACCATATCTATCTCTTCGTCGAAGCACATCGGGTCGTCATGTGCGTCTTCTTTTGCCTGGTCAATTGCCTGCTGGTATTTTTCAATATATTCATCCCTTCTCTTACTGCTCAGCCCCAGATAGATAAGATGGTCCATTCCTCCACCAGATACAGAAAGATAGATGGATGGGTCTTCAGGATCATTCTGATGGCGAGGGTTTGGTATGCAACATACATCACACCCTTCACGGATGAATGCCAGTGCCATATCGTGTACTGTTTCTTGACTAATCATGTTGTGCGTCCTCCATTTATCTGCTTGTGGGCGAACGATAACACATCCTGATCTCGTTGTCAATACGATTTTACTCTTGACTTCTACAATGCTGTGTGGTATGTTTCGCACATAGGAGGAAACCACCATGAGAAGAATCGTTTTCTACAGCGTTCAAACGTTCTGTGACGAAGAGAGGGTGTACATGCTCCCAGTTATGAGGGCGCACCCACAAATTCGCTGTAGCGTTCTTTTTATGGCGCTTAAAGATGCATTACTCCTGATGATTGAAGCTGACAACAAGTGAGGTGGCATATGCGTGGCGTTGAATACGTTGTTTATCGTTACTATTATAAGGAAGCACTCCTGAACAAACATTATGATGATGCAAGGAGATTCTTCGAGCAGATGATAAAAGCATTGCGTGATGAGTAGACATTGACAGCAGGCCTTGTGCCTGCTATACTCTGTTAAAAACAGAAGAAGGTAACAGAGATGGCAGAACAAGAGATCAAATCGAGCGTACTGGAGAACTGGTTCAACAAAAATATTTGCTTTGGCAACGATGATTGTCATCGGAAGGTTGACAACCTGTTTGCTGTGTGGGTAAAAAATCCTGCTGCTGTGACCAACAGAAAGGATTTCGATAAGCGAAGAATCCCTGATGCAGGTAGTGTGTGGGCAGAAAAAAGCTGCCTGTTTTTGACCAACATTGATAAGGCAGTGTTGAGTCATCTTGCCGATCAGAACAGAATCCAGTTCAAGTGCTACCAGATTCGCAAGCAGACAAGCTACGAGGATATGCACAGGAACAACTGGTGCGGGGATTCCACACATGTGATCGCTATGGAAGCAGGGCTGCCATACGACAAGAACCACAACAGGAACCGGAAGGTGGCAGAAAGTATCAAGTTCCTGGAGTCAATCGGCCTTGTGATCAGCAGACAACCACAGGATGGTAAAAATCTGTGCACGAGAGTACCAGCACGACGCCTGGCAATGGTGAATGAATTACCGGACACCAATCAGGTGAACTACCTAATGCTGTACCGTACGGAGGGTTGTGACCTGAAATACGTGTTCGAAGACAGAATAGACTTCCTGAAATGGGTGAATGATAATGCAGGAAAAGGATATGACCACATACCCTTCCCTCAAAGAAGAAAATAATACTGTATTGGTGATTTGTTAACGAAATGTCAAACATGAAAACTCAGAAATTCTGTACAGTGTCAGCATTTGTTAAACAGTTGTTGTAGACTGATTGGTCTATAATAGGATACTGACAGAATGAAACACTGCTATAACTGTTTGACAATAAACATAAAATAGCATAAATCCCACCAATGTGAGTGATTCTAAGGGCCAAATAATGGCCCATAAAAGTCAATCCAAGGGCCAAATAATGGCCCTTAAAACGCTTCCAAGGGCCAAATAGTGGCCCTTAAACTGAATTCTAAGGGCCAAATAATGGCCCACCTAACTATTTTCTTCTTTCTAAAGAAAGAAAATAGACTAGGAGGTGGGTGCTAATACCAAGCACACCCTCCGCTGTCTGTTTGATGGTAGTTCTGTGGTATTTACCACCACCTCCACGATCTCTCTTCAACATGCTTTTTATGCATGTTATAAATTGATCAATGATCTCTTTTCTTAATGATAATTATTATCATGATCCACTAACAACATCACTGAAGTGGTTGAGCAGTGCTTTGAAGCAGATGATCAGACTGTGGGTGGTTATTTTTCTGGATTGTTTTAATAAATTTTATATTATATTATCAACAATCCAGAAGAAGATGTATGTAAGTACAGAGCAGGTCTGTGGCAACAGAGCTGCCTGAGTTGTGTGGGTCGCATCTCTGATGCTTCATGAAGAGCTGTGCTCTGAGTTGTGAGGAGAGTACAAAGCACTCCCCATGAGGGCCTCTGGCCCGAACTGTGTGGGAGGATCACCGACTGTAAAGGAGGTGCTAATGTGGGATGACGGCGAAAAGCTAAGCTGCCGGAAGGAGCCGTCGAAGGTCTGCGCCGCCGCTTCAATCATATCTCAACACCAGAAACCGATTTTGAGGCCTCTGGTAGCTTTTGTAGTGAGCTAATAGTGTCTAAGTGCTATAGTTGCATTACTGAATCATCAACAGCGTTACAGAGCGTTTGAGAGCGTTTAAATTAGTATTGACAGCAAATTGAAAGTATGCTATGTTTCGCCTACTGGTAAAGGTGTGTATAAGAGGAGAGGTGCCGTATGCAGGACGGTCGTAAAATGCGTGAAGAGAAAATACTGATCGTTCAGCTTATCCCTAAACCGTTGTGGGGAGTAGCTGGACGTGAAGCTATTGGTCGTAGTTTGTGGGATAAAGCTCGTAAACGCTGCTATAAAGAAGCAGAGTATGTGTGCGAAGTATGTGGGGGCAAGGGGCCTAAACACCCTGTAGAGGCCCATGAGTTGTACCTGTTTGAAGATCACAAGATCACCTGTGTGGGCCTGATCGCATTGTGCCCAGACTGCCACATGAGCGTGCATCCTGGTCGCTGCAACTGCCTTGGCAGAGATGTTTACCTCCAAGCAAGAAAACACTTTGCTGACGTAAATTGGTTGACAGAGCAGCAGGTACAGGAGTATTATGAAGAGTGCTTCGAAGAGTGGAGGGAGCTAAGCAAGATTAAGGACTGGGAAACTGATTTTTCGTGGTTGGAAAATTACGCAAAAGGTAACTAAGATGAAATTGAAAGACCTTGAAGGAGACTTCGTGTTCGGTGGGCAGCTTGCTGCATTGAAAGGTATTGTTCAGGATATCGAACACAAGTTTGATGATAAATTATACTTTGACAGTTGTGTGGTAAATGGCAGTAACTGGCGTAATGTCTGTGTTGGCATGTACGGTGATCGCAATTTGATCAACCTTGTGGTTATCCGATTTATCAACTGGCAACATAGAAACGTGCGTTATGATGATTGCCACTTGTTGGTTTACCCTTTTGAGGACCTGCCAGAATGAAATTTAACCTGACCAAACCGATTGAAGCACACCAGTTTGACGGCTCAAGCACAAGCGTATCGGAGCTGCAACACTGGCACGATACCAGAGTGTTTGTACGCCATGCTGTACGAACAAGAGATATCCGACCACAAGCCCTCATTGATGATGATTTTGGTGGGTATGTGCTCCACCCTGGTGAGTGGCTGGTGGACTTCTTTGGGGATTTCCTGGTGATGGGGGATGAGGAGATGCACCAGATATTTAAGGAGGTGCAAGATGCCTAAGGCAAAACAACCAAAGAAAGCACCTTTTGATAAAACAGCTTTTGTGTTTGATACGCCGCTTGATGATATCATTGCAGGTATGCAGAAGCTATACCGAAAAGCAGAGGAGGAGAAGCTGACAGAGAGTGAGCTATATTGGCTTGGCTGGTGGGAACTTAATCTTCCAATCGCACAAGCCCACGATCTGAAAACAGTCAAGACATGTGCTCAAGAGAACGCTGCTCTTGATATTTACCACAAACGTCGCAGAGCTACAAAGAAAGTCGCAAGGAAATCTACAAAATAAGGAGACAGATGATGAATGATTTAGCAGTTTTTAATTTTGATAATAATTTAATCACAGCAACTATTTATGAAGGTAAACCAGCTTTTGTTGCAATGGATGTAGCACGAGCGTTGGGATATGCTACACCACAAAAAGCTATTAAAGACCATTGTAAGTCATTGATAAAAATCAAATGTTCTGAAATGGAACATTTAGGATTTGTGCCAATTCCGCAAGGCGTAACGTTAATTCGTGAATCAGATGTGTACCGATTAGTTATGCGTTCAAAGCTGGAGTCAGCAGAACGATTCCAGGATTGGGTGGTAGAGGAAGTACTTCCTGCTCTCCGTGAGGAGGGCTGCTACAGTATGCGTCCTAAATTGCCAGATTTCACAGACCCTGTTGCAGCTGCTCGTGCCTGGGCAGATGAAGTAGAGCAAAGACTGTTGGCCCAACAACGTGAAAAGGAGGCTCTTGAGTACGTTGATAGGCAGGCACGGTACATTGATAACTTGGAAAACCAGTTGCGTGACGGTTTGACGCTGCCTGAGTTCGCTAAAAGGTTGAATGGTGTAAACGTGCAAAGAGTGTCTGAATGGGCGATTTCTAAAGGTTGGGTGCGTAGACACGGTAAATTGCTTGTAACATCTTCGCAAGGCAGATCTGGTGGCTACGTTTACGACAAGGATGGAACTTACATTAACCCTAAAACTGGTGAAGAGATGTACACATCGAAAGTACAGTTAACCAATGCAGGCGCACGGAAGATGTACAGGGAATACCTGAAACTCAATCTTCCTATGAAGAAATCATGGAATGGTGAGTTTTCGAACAGTCCGTTTAAAGATTGAATGGTGTAGAGATGTTTGTAAAATGTACGAAAACACCAGCAATAGGTGATTACCTGTTCTCAACAGGCGGTGTCTACTACGCCTACCTTGAAGGTTGGGATTTGATGGTGGATTCACCTAATGGTGGTCTGGCGATCAGGTTGATAGATCTTGTAGTAGCCGGATACGAGTTCGAGGAAGAAAACGGTGCAGCCTGCCTGGAGGAGTAATCTTTCAGGCTGTTTTGCTTGACAAAACAGGGATGTTTTATGTATAATTGATAATCCCACAGAATAAGGAGAGCAGTATGTACACATATAGAGTTCACCACCTTGAACCTGATGATATCAAAGAGATTTCTCATGGCCTGAGCACTATGGTAATAGCCTTGAAGCGCAAGAAAGGCCTGCATGAGGTTTACATCCAGCCGAACGACGTTCTCCAGCTCGGTGATCTTGACGGTGTGAAGATAAACCAGGTAGCTGGTGTTGATCAAAAAAGGTTTGTAAAAGGAAGCAGATGGAACGTAGTTTTCTTATGTGCAACAAGTGAAGATGCGTTGTACTACACAGTAACAGAATTTTGGTATTAACAGGAGAACCACATATGAATCAAGTGAAAACAACTCTCTATGCACTTAACCGGGATGGAAGCGTACAGCAGTGGAAAGTGTTTACAGAGGGTGAAAAAGTAATAGTTGAGTTCGGTAAAAAAGACGGCAAAATGCAGTACAAAGAGACGATCTGCAAAGCTAAAAACATAGGTCGTGCTAATGAAACTACCCCAGAACAACAGGCCGTTCTGGAAGCAACCAGCAAATGGGAGAAGCAAGTTCGCCTGGGCTATGTTGAAGATGAAAGCAACCTTGTGGTTGAAGAAAATCTGATTCCGATGCTGGTTCATGACTACCTGAAACGTGGTAAATCCCTTATTCTCCCGTGCTGGGGATCGCACAAATTGGACGGTCTGCGCTTGCTGGTAAACTTTGAAGGGGATACCCCTGTGTTTATCTCTCGTGGTAACAAATCGTATCCTATCGAAGGTGACATTATCAAGCAGCTTAAACAGCTCCGTATCCGCACAGGCTTCAGTCGTTTTGATGGTGAGATCTATATTCATGGTCTGCCGTTGCAGAAAATAGTGTCTCTGGCGAAACGCTGGCGCACACAGGAAGAGATTCAGGCCGAGATTGATAAAGACTATGCCGCTGACATAAAACGTCGTCAGGCCGCGATTAAGGCAGGAAAATCAACATATCTGAACTTCAACAAAGAAGAGTTTCCTGTGGAAGTCGAACCTGTGCGTGATGACATGCGTTACGGTGGTTACTCAAGCTACGATCTGCAATACCACATCTTTGATATCCCTAGTAACAAAGTATGGTGGGATCCTGAAACAGAGCGAGGACGTTGTGCAGATCTCCTTGGCATTGAAGAGTTTATTGGAGATCTTGACCACATCTTCACCGCTGAGCCGGAACTGTTTCACACGGTTGAAGAGTGTGAAGAATCAGTGGGCCGTTACATGGCTGAAGGCTATGAAGGCACAGTGCTGCGTAATTTCTGTGGTGAATATGAATACGGTCAACGCTCATGTAACGCTTTGAAATGGAAGAAATTTAACACAGACGAGGCCAAAGTTATCGGTGCTGAAGAGGATAAAAACGGTGAAGGTGTCTTGATTTGCCAGCTGAAAAATGGTAAAGTATTTAAGTGCAAAATGAAAGGCACACATGGTGAACGATTGTATTGGAGAATGGCTAATCTAAAAGGTAAATTTATTACGTTTAAGTACCAGGCTCTTACAGAAGACGGTCTTCCGCAGTTCCCTGTTGCTGTGTCTACTCGTGAACTTGACCCTGTAACATGGGAGCCGTTAGAATAGGGGGTAGTCAAATGGCGATCATAGATCGGATGCCAATGCTGCAAAAAGCATTACTGTATATACTGGTCTTCACGTTGTGTAACATTGCGGTGGGTGTTTGGGGATGGATGGTCATCCCTATCACAACTTCTTGTTGTGTTGCTGCAAACATGTTTCTGCGTGACAACGTGATCCACCAATATGGAGCATTCTGGTCTATAAGTATGGTGGCAATAGCTGGTATGGTTACAGCTGCTGTATCTCCTGTTGCCACACAGGCTGCGGTAGGGTGTTTTGTAGCTGTTGTAGCAAGCTGCGGCGCTGCCAACATTCTTTATAGATTCACAGATAACATAGTGGTTGTTAACATTTGCACTGCTGCTGTAGACGCACTAATATTCAGTCCGGTTGCATTCCTTGAGATCATGCCTGGTGTTATGGCTATGCAGTTCGGTGTGAAATGTGTTGCTGTTGTGCTGGTGGGGATATTAATTGCTAAACTTGAACGAAGAGAGGCTCACAACAATGATTAAATTATACCGTAAATTGGAAGAACTTTCACTTAGTGATAACTTCGCATGGGCCGCTGAGCACGTACGAGAATGGAACTTGGCTGCTGCACACGCTAAGGGGGGCAAGTTAACGCCTCTTGACCTACAACTAAGTTTTATAGAAGAAGAGTTCAACGAGGTACTGGAAGCAATTGATGAAGGTGATCTTGATCATTTAATGAAAGAGGCTTGTGATCTCTTCGTGGTGACGAGCTACGCCGGATACTTGCTCCGTGAAACTTTGGACTGGAAAGATTTGTTCTGGCGAGACACAGATAGCAAATTTGAAATTGGAACGTTTATGCATATCTTGAGCCGTGCGATGATTGGTGAACATCAGTCAATGAACGTTGCCAAACTCTGCCGTATGTCGACTGCTCTGCTGTTCCAGCTCCGTGGTGATGTTGAAGGTATGATGAAAAAAGTTCTGGAATCAAATGATAGTAAGTTTGCCACACTCCAGAATCTTCGTGCAGCACACGGTGTTCCTTGTGTGCAGGTTGATGTTCCGTCACTGGTCGGGTTGGAGCTAAAAGAGTTGACAAACCGATTCGAAGGGCGTTATACTGGTTTCACTTGCTCAGAAATATCCTACAGAGGTGAAAAACGCTTCATCTTCCTTGATGGGAAAGGTAAGATCATGAAGCCTTCGAGCTTTGTGGATGTTGATGAACTGTAATAGCAATCGCCAGGGCTAGTCCCTGGCTTTGATCGTTGAAAATTGCACACGGAGACTACTATGAAAGTGACAGATGATAAAGATCGTGAAGAACTCGCCAAAAAATACGAAATTCCTGGTAAAACGTTCACATGGGCACATGGCTATCAGAGAAACCATTCAGATATCAAGGATCGCAAACACCCCGACCTGTGGCTGAAACCTCCCGTAGAAGAGGAGGAGAAGAAACATGAAACAATTTCCCCACGTAAAGATGGTAATTATATTAAGTGTGGTAAATCCTCCACACAAAAAGAGGGCTATGCTCTTGATGAGGTGTTGCATAATGTAGAAACTGTTGTTGATGAGCACAAGCAACTGATGCTGCAATGGTATCAGAAAGGTTTCTTTGATATGCGAGCTATTAGAAAAGTTTGCGATGTTAAGAAATCCCAATATGATGATGACTCATTGCACCGTGCACTGAAACACTATGCAGAGCGCTACGGTATGGCTTTGGTTGAACTTGATAAAACAATACTGTACCCGCTTGAAGCTATTGCTGGTAGGTTTGGTGATGCTTATGGCGAGATGCTCGGCAACGGTGATGATGTGCTGTTCAATAGAATTTATAGCGGTAAATAACAGGAGGATACTTTGAGAGACTACCCATTACTTACCTCTATCGAGGAGTTAAAAGACCTTCTTGAACCGGATGCTAAAGTTTACTATGACTTTGATCAGGTAGCTTACCAGGCTGCTGCAAGCTGCGAAAAACGAACCATCGAGGTTACTCATAAAGCGTCAGGTCACAAGAAAGAGTTTAAGACCAGGACGGAGTTTTGGGGCAGACAGAAAAAAGCTGTAGGTGGTTGGCTGAAAGCTGAGAATGCTAATCGTGAAGCACGTTGCAAGAAAGCTGGTAAAGAGTTTACACCCTGGACCCGTGATGATTTTGATGTTCTGGATATACAAACACCTGAGCCTGTTGAGAATTGCCTCCACACACTGAAATGCAAGGCCAACGCTGTGCTCAACCACCTGGGTATCCCGGTTGAAAGATGCATTGGCGTGCTTGGAGGGGAAGGAAACTTCCGTCTGGATCTCCCCATGCCTGAACAGTACAAGGCCAACAGGGCTGACATGTTGCGACCCCTGATGTTACCGGATGCACGTAGATACCTGCGGGAACACTTCAACGCACAGGTGATCGATGGTATGGAAGCTGATGATTGGTTGGCAATCCAGCAATACTCCGGTTGGCTGCATTACCAACAGACAGGTAAATTCGACAAACTGGTGATCAGCATTGATAAAGATCAACGCCAGACTCCTGGTCTGCTGTTCGATCCAATGCGTAATGATAAAGGCGATTTTGTTCGTGAAACACCGATGCTGATCGATGACTCTATAGGCCACATTTTCATGAAGCCGAATGGAGATGTTGGTGGCTGGGGCCAGATGTTCTTCCATTACCAAATGCTGTGTGGGGATACTGCTGATAACATTAAACCTTATCAGGGGTTGATTGCTAAAGGACGCTTCGGTGATGCTTCTGCATTCCAGCTATTGTCTGTATGCGAGAGTGAACTGGAGCTGTGGGAAGCAACGATCCAGCAGTACAAAGAGTGGTTCCCCGATGGACGGGTGAAATACACCGACTTCAACGGCATTGATCGGGACATTTCGGTTGGTCAGTGGATGGGTGTTATTTTCGATGCTGTTTACATGAAACGTGTTTTCAATGACAAAACTTCTTTATCTTCTACTTTACGTAGGGTGGGGATTATAAAATGAATAAAATCGATGGCGGTGATTTAGCAATCATGGCAGCAGTGTTCGCAGACGAGCATAAAGTTGGTGTAACACAGCTCAAGCCGACGTTCATCGTAGCCACAGGGATGTGGCGCTTGTACGATGAAAACGATTTTGCTTACATTCTTTGCACAGATGATTTTGCAAGTGATCGCGTTTTTGCATTGACTCTGAATAAAGATTGTGAGATAATTGAGGGTGAAAAATTATGTATGTTCACCAGTGTGCAGGAAGATGCGACTGGTCCAGCATACTCTTTGGTACTTTTCAAAGATAAAGCGTGGGATGGTGAGGAGGTTCCCGAATAATGAAATTCGTAACAGCAGACTTGCACTTGTTGCATAAAAACATCCTGAAATTTGATTCATCTCAAAAACACAGGGGTCAATATAAAGGTAATCTGGACTCTATGCACAGAGGGATTATCACTACGTGGAATGATCAAGTATCTCCTGAGGATACTGTGTTCCTTTTGGGTGACATTTGTTGCGCTAAGGATAAAGATATCGCACACGATCTGCAATACTTTTTGGATATTATGAACGGTCATATTATTCTTGTCCGAGGAAATCATGATACCGAAATCACAGCGCAGATTATGAAGGAGTTTGGTCATGAAGTGGTTGACTACTACGAATGTCGAGACTTCGAAGATCTGATCTGCATGAGCCACTACCAGTTTGCTACGTGGAACAAGAAACGCTACGGTGCAAGGCAGCTGTACGGGCACGATCATGGTACAGGGACGGAGTGCTACGGCAGGCAGATGGATTGCGGCTGGGATCTATGGGGCAGATTATTAACGCTGGAGGAGGCCTACAATATGACAGGCGCACTTCCGGTATGGAATAAACATTGTTAAGGAGAACAAATGATTAATTTCTTCTTTAATGATAATTTCCCATTCTGGTACAAAGATGGGGATCTGATTTGGACAAAGAATCATTACAGAGGTAGAGGCAAAAATCAACTCTTCATAAAGGCTGGCACAAAAGCTGGCGGCAAGGATGGGCAAGGGTATATTCATATTAGATCTTCTGGGGTTCACGAGAGTAAACGTCATAGGATAGTTTATGATATGTTTTATAACTCCTTAACAAAAAACTTTCTTGTTAGACATTTAAATGATATAAAAGGTCAGGATAATATAGAAAATCTTGCTATGGGGACATACAGCGAGAATAACAAGGATCGTATAAGAAATAATTTACTACCGAAAAATAACCTGTACGGTCATTTAGGTGTTTATAAGAAACGTGAAAATGGTTTATGGTATGCCGTATATAACACTTCTGAAGGAGATAGTTTTGCTGGTTACTTTAAGACCAAAAATGAGGCTGTAGAGGCAAGAAAACAGCTAGTTTCAGGCACTTACAAGGGTAAAATACTAAAACTTAATAACACATCCGGGTGCACAGGTGTTAAATGGAGGCATGATACCGATAAGTGGCAAGTTCAGATTGCGGAAAACAGCAAAAGGTATCATTTGGGGCAATATGCAGAGTGGTGGGATGCTGTGTGTGTCAGAAAATCCGCAGAATATGCAAAACATGACGGTTTGTTGGAAGAATGGTTTAATCGGAGGTTCGAATGAAATTGAATAAGGATAAGCAATTGAGAGCATTTTTTTCGTTGATTTCGTTCTCGGAAGGTACTGATCGGTATGGTGGCGAAGATGCTTCGTATCACATCTTGTGTGGTGGGAGGTATATAGAAGATCTTAGTAAACACCCCGGTATCTATGTTAAATTGCGTCCGGGTTTAACGTCATCAGCATTCGGCAGATATCAGATCTTAGAGAAATACGCCAAGCACTACATGAAGCAGCTTGGCTTAAAAGACTTTGGTCCGGCAAGTCAGGATGCTATAGCAAAACAACTGATCCGCGAATGCAAAGCTCTTGATGACATTTATGCAGGAAGGATCCGTTCAGCTATCTATAAATGTCGTAGCCGTTGGGCAAGTTTCCCACCGCCTCCAGGGTCTGGTAAACTTTATGATCAACGGGTTGAAGATATTGAAAAAATGCTGAGGATTTTCCGTGAGGCGGGAGGTGTGGTCACAGATTAAGTTTATTTGACAGCCTGTTTTGTTTCTGGTATACTCTGCTTGTTGATAAAAAGGAGGGCACTATGAAAACATTATGGGCTGTTTTTATTTCTGCTATGATGTTTGCTTCAGGTTCTGCATGGTCAGGCGATACAGCTTACCTTGTAGACACTTATCGTGGCAACGGGCAGAAAGTTTGTATCTATGAAACGAGCCAAGGGGAAGTGTACGAACTGGTGAAACAAGGTGAGGCAGGATCTTGTCCTCGTACTCATTACTTTGACTGACATACAGGAGCGGGATATGAACCCACAAGATATGGCGAGCCTTGAGGAGGCTTTGCTATTTGTGAAGGGGGCTTCTGATATCCTCGAACTTGATGAAGAGCAGAGGGTAAACCTGTTATGCAGGGTGCAGCAGGCTTACAACCTTCCTCAAATCCTGCTTCGGGAGGAGGAGCTATATAAAGAATCAGATCCACAACTGATTCCTCTGGAGACAATCCTACACCGGATGGGTTGGAGTCGATCAAAGATTGCCAACAATATTGTGCTGGCTTTCCAGCACCTAGTAAACAAAGGTGCTATGGTGCTTACACAACAAGGCTTTTGCCTCACAGAAGAATCTGAGATTGGTCTGGGAAAGAACTTGTATGATGACGGGGCAGTACACCCACGATTCTACGAAGACCAGATGAGAATTATTATCAATTTGCTGAAGGATTTCGATCCTGGAGTATAAGGAGTTAACAGTGATTTTACTTTCTGTTGACCAATCACTAACACATTCGGCCTGCTGCCTATGGCAGGACGGTGTTCCGGTACACAAAGCCGTCTTTAAGACAGCAGATAGTTGTGCCAAAGAGGTGAAGAAAGGGGCTTATCAGGCCCATTTTACCGTTGAGCGTATACAGTGGTTATGTGAACAAATAGCTGCACTTGCTGAAGAGTGGAAGATAGACCACTTTGTGATGGAAGACTTACCTTTTAATCTTGCTCGTGGTAACGCTGGCAAGGATTTGGCAGGTCTGTTCTATGCTATTGAGCTTACCATGTTGAAGACGCTCGGAGACATATCTAAAATCCACACAGTGAACGTAACGGCTGCTAAGAAGCAGGCTCATAGCTTTTTACCACCAGAACTTGCCTTTTATGAAGAAATAAAGGTTGACAAACGTTCCGGTAAGGAGCATACTATTACGAAGCAAGTGAAAATGGACAAGAAACTTATGATCGCCGCCGCCGAAAGGAAGTGGCCTGGGTTTCTTGACGGTATGAACCTGACTATGGGCAAGGCTGACGTAGCAGATGCTTTGTGGATAGGTTATTGTTGGTGGGAGGGTATATCAGGAAGCGCAAGGTAAAAGCGAGACGCAAAGCTGTGAAAGCCCCTGTAACGTGCAGGTGGTTAAAGGATTCAAAAGAAATTGCAGCTTTACGGAAAGAATTGTCTGAGGAACAGGGTGGGCTGGATCCTGTACTTGGCGAGCCACTTCGCAAACCAGTACTTGACCATGACCATGCAGACGGACACTGTAGAGGTGTTTTATCACAGTGTGTGAATACTTGGGAGGGGTATATCACAAAATACTGGATGAAATACGTTGCAGAGCACACAGATTGTAGTCTATCAGAGGCGTTGCGCCGGATGGCTGACTATCTTGAAAATGACTACAGTGATCTCCCGTTCCACAAGAATTACAGAGATGATATGACTAAGTTCTTAAGGCGATGTTCTAAGGCCACAATCATCGCTAGAGCGAAGAAAGACCTTAATCTGGACATACCTGAAGACCTAACCAAACATGAAGCTATAGAGGCTTACATGCAAGAATTTATCAAGCATACAGAGGAGAGAGATTTCTATGTCGGAGATCAGAGAGACTGAAGATATAGATTGGGGCAGTGTTTTTGAGTATAAAGATGGTAAAATTTTTTGGAAAATAGAGATTCGAACTGGACGCAACGGGAACGTTGTAATAGCAAATGTAGGAGAAGAGGCTTTCACTTATAAAGGAAAAAATGGTTACTACAGGGGTAGGTATAACAATAAATACTACCTACGGCATCAAGTTATTTGGGAAATGTTTCATCCAGATGAAAGGTGTATAGGAGAACGTAAGTGGGAGATCAACCATATAAACGGTGTAAGAGGAGACGACAGAATAGAGAATCTAGAAAGAATAGCTGCAAGGGAAAACAGATCCATACCCAAGCAAGTCAATATGTGGTCACACAACACATCTGGTTGCCGTGGAGTCTCTTATAGAAAAGATAGAAACAAGTGGAGAGCAAACATCCACGTAGATGGTGTAACCTATAGTTTAGGTTTATTCTTGACTTTTGAAGAGGCAAAAGCTGCTAGAGAGCTTGCAGAGAACCAATTGAAAACTTGTGGAAGGATACTCAACGCCAAACATGCGGAGTTGAAATATGGCACCCCCGGGGTATGCATAGAGTATGCAAAAAGTGGTGGTAGAAAACTCCCAGCGTATAGGGCACAGGTGTTTTTAAATGGAGATTGTATATACCTAGGGGTCTACAAAGAATTCTCTAAGGCGGTTTTTGCAGCAAAATATGCAAAACTTCTTAAAGAGCGAGGCACCAACAAAGAGGGTATTCTGAAAGCCATCTCTTCACTTAAAGGTTTCAAAGTTTTTGGTCAAAAAGGTTGTGTGGAAACAACAGAGCTTGTTTTTCGCTATGTGAACTGGAAAGGTAAAGAGTCTACCAGAAGGGTAGATATGTCGGATGCGGAATTCTTTTATGGAAAAACGCAATTTCATCCTGAAGATTGTTATCTGATGCACGCTTTTGACATAGAGAAAGGCGAGTATCGGGACTTCAAAGTTCAAGATATCGTACGATTCTACTAAGGATAATGAAATGGCTGATTTAACAGTAGAAAAAATTGTAGAGCTTAAAACTCAAGGCTGGACCAACAGACAGATAGCTCGTGAGTTATTAGGTAAAGAGTCCCGTGAAAGCTGGATTCGTCTACAACTGAAAAAAGCCCAGGCTAACTTCAATGAGATTGCTGGTGAAGCTGCTGAGCGTTTCATGGAAGAAAACCGTGGTGCTAAAATCTGGATTTATGATACAGAAACCTCCCCAACCTGTGGGTGGTTTTTTGGTCACTATAAAACAAACATCCAACCCGCTGGGATTGAAATATTACCATACATGCTGACGTTTGCAGGTAAATGGTTGGATAGTCCTACTGTTGTAGATTGTGGTTTGCCAGACTACCCTATGTGGCAACAAGATATCCACAACGATCATGATTTGATCGAAGATTTGTGGTATTATATGGATACTTGCGATATAGCTATAGCCCATAACGCTCCATTTGATGATGGGTGGGGCAATATGCGGTTCGCTTTTCATAACATGCCACCAGTATCTCCGTACAAAGAAGTGGATACGCTGAAGATGATCAAGAAAGCATTCCACTTAAACGCTAACACACTGGAATACGCTTGCAAATATTTCCAACTTGAGCAGCAGAAACTGATGGATCATACTTTCCAGATGTGGGTAGATTGTGTACACGGGGACTTGAATGCATTTGCTAAAATGCGTGAATACAATGTAGGGGATATCCTATCTCTGGAAGGGTTGTACCTGCTTGCACGTCCGTTTGCGAAACAGCATCCAAATATGTCACTGTATTATCAGGACGAAGAACCTGTGCTGCGTTGCCCACGCTGTGGTGGTGTACACCTGACCAAACAAGATGGTGTTCATGCTTATACCCAGGTAAGTAAGTTCGAAGTGTATCGCTGCGATGACTGCGGTTCAATCGCTCGTGATCGTCGTAACATCCGTACACGCGAAGAAATGAAAGAAACGTTGATTCAGATCATCTGACAAAAGCTGGAGGGGCAGAAGCCCCTCAGGAGTGGATAATGTTAAAAGCGAAATGCCTAAAAGAAGATGCTGATAAAACTTTGCAGATCGGCTGTGTCTACCTGGTTGAGCAGGTCGGTTGCGATATGCTGGTATATCTTCCTCACGGTATGAACAGATACCTCGGCATGTTTCCGGCATCATGGTTTGGAATTGTTCAGCAGTAGGGGATTATTATGGATGTGATTGTTTTGAATGCTCCGATGAAGTCAGGTAAAGACTACCTTGCAGATCTGCTGGTAGGCATCATGGATCAGAATTGTATTCCTGCTGCTCATCGTGAAGTGAAGGAGATGTTGTTCTCTGTCACAATTAAGGCTGCTGGGATTACCCCACAACTCTGGACTGCAATCTATGATCGCCATTACAAAGAGGAGCCTAGTCCTTATCTGATGATTGATGGCAAGCATGTTTCCCCACGGGAGTGGATGATCCACTGCTCTGAAGATTTGATTAAACCTATGTTTGGTAAACATGCCTTTGGAGACGCAGCAGTTAATGCTCTGAGAAAAGATTATCCTGAAGGCGAAGGAGTAATCATCTATTCAGACGGAGGCTTCATAGAGGAGGTTGAGCGTCTTTCTGAGTATGCTTACAGCACAGGTGGTGATTTTATGCTGGTCCGTGTGCACAGAGAAGGTTACGGTTGGGGTATCGACTCCCGCTCATACCTGAACTTAGCTCTAAATAGTGTGCGTGGATATGAAATGGATATTGACAACAAGGAGGGACGTGCGTTAGAATGTGCGGAAACGATAGCAGAAGTCTTCTTTGCAGTTAAAGAAGGCACACAATTCGAGGAGTAGCAGTATGTTAATCGGCGTTGATGTTGATCTCACACTTGTTCCTACAGATGGTGCATGGTGGAACTGGATGGAAGCGATGTACAGAGTGAATGGTGATTTCACTCTGCCAGAAGAGCATCCTAAGAATGGCAGATTGTTCTACGACCTGGGCAAATACTTCCCTGAGCCAGGTAAGCATATGCTGAAGCCTAAAGATTTCTGGGAGGATCCGTATTTGTATGATCGTCTTCGCCCGTACGGTCATGCAATGGATGTTCTTAAGAAATGGGTTAAACAGGGCCATCAGATTGCGTTTATCTCAATGTGCCACAAAGGTCATCAGGCTTCAAAAGTTCGCTTCCTGAAGCGTTGGACTCAGGATTTCATGGACCTTGATGATCACTCACAGGGCCACGGTTTCTATGCCACACATTTCAAAGGTAACATCAATTGTGATGTGATGATAGACGACCGTAATGAGTTCTTTAATCAGTTTGATCCGGCTAAAACGATCCTGATAAAAATGAAAACTCCGTACGAACAGTTCTACGAGCTGACTAACCCGGTTGACTGCTTGGCAGATGACTGGTATGATATCGAAGACTTCATGGATACTATCCTGGAGTAACTATGAGTCGGTGTGCTAAGGGTGGTGATCCTGTAGTGCATGAAGGCGATTGGCTGGAAGTGCGGGATAAGGATGGAAAGTTGGTCTTTGCCAACAGGATCAATCATGAAATGTGCCAAGAAATGCTCAATCGCTACTTGGTGTTTAAAGCAGACATTGACATGACAAAAGAGAACGAGTATCATATTAGGGTGAGGAAGTGTCGATAGACAAAACCTTCCTCATCGATAGATAATTTGTAATTGATCAACCACAAGATATAGTGTAAAATAGAAGTTCGTCTCGCCCAAAAGACGGCTTCAAGGAGAGACAGAAATGAGCGATATGATGACACCTAAGAAAGTATTTATCTCTGTGACTCTTGATTTTCTGGCACAGTTGCCAGGTGTTAATCTGAAGACAAGAAACGGGCTACGAGCTGCACTCTACGCTGTAGGTTTTGACCTCAAGAACATAGATGTGATGAAAGGTAAGAACGTCCGTTGTAAAAACAAAACAACACATTATCGTAAAGCAGACATCTTTGCTGGCACAATGCGGAAAGATTTTCTGTATCCAGAAATTTATCGTGGTGTGGATATTCTTGACGCAGAAGAAGCACCAGAAGATGCATTACTGGTTTCAGATCTGCCGTACGATATTCCTGTTGAAGATCGCGTGAATGTCCGTAAGTACACAAAACGCCAGGACAAAGAACAACAAATGTCTATAGGTGAAGATGAGCCTTTCGACATTGACGATTTCAAACGTCTTGAAAAACTGTTTGGACTTGAAGCATAATATAGAGGGCAAAATGAGTAAAAAATGGGAAGAAAGAGGTTTTGGTAGTCGTGCAGAATATGTTGGATGGTTGTGGTTTAATGGCCTCACAGATGATAACCGACTGCGTGACGATGTTTACTTCGATGAATTTAAAGGAAAAGTTATCAACATAATGGAAGAACTTGACAGACAAGAGATGGAAGCTCAAATGCAGGACACCGATGCGGATATCGCCGAAAAAGAGTTTGGCATTGGTGATCCGAAAGATTATCAATGATAAAAATTAGAGGAGTTTTGCTGTGTTAAACGTAATCAAGAGAGATCTGACAACAGAACCTTTTGATGCTCGTAAAATTGTGGAAGCTGCACGTAAAGCCCTGGAGGCATCTGGGGCTGACACAGTGAGAGCATTTCATGCAGCACATTTTGTTGCTGACGAGATTATTTCTGAGCTGGAGAGTTATGCTCAACATGAGAATGAGATAACAGTACCTGAAATCCACACAATGGTAGAAAACGCTTTAATGCGTTATGGTTATCTGGATGCTGCCCGTGCGTACATTGAGTACCGTAAAACCCGTGATAACAACAGGGAAGCTGGTGGTAAACTGTTGGCAGATGTTAATGGTTTCCTTGACCAATCATGTGATGAATTCACTAAAGAGAATGCTAACAAACCCACCAAACATGTGCACACCCATCGGGATTTGCTGGCTGGGATTCTAAGCAAGCACTTAGCTGTGACACAGATCCTACCGGAACATATTTCGAAGGCACATACCGATGGTTTTATACATGTGCACGATCTTGACTATATTATCAGTCCGTTAACAAACTGTTGTCTTGTAAATTATCCAGACATGTTGGAGCATGGATTTACAATAGGTAACGCAACTATAGGAACACCAAATTCTATTAATGTAGCTGCAACAGTCCTTTCACAAATCTCAGCTGCTGTTTCTGGTGGGCAATATGGTGGGCAGACGTACAGCCACATAGACCGCTACCTTGTCCCCTATGTAGAAAAAACACATAATAAAAACTTATCTTTCTGTAAGAAACACGGTTTACCGGAAAGTGTCGCAGATGAAATGACAGAGAAAGATGTGTACGACAGTATGCAATGTTTTCTCTATCAAATCAACACCTTAACCAGCACCAACGGCCAGACTCCATTTTTGACTATCAGTTTAGGTCTTGATACTTCTAAATTTGGAAGGATGATTACTAAAAACTATCTTATGGTTCATAAAGGTGGCATTGGTGAAGACCATATAACCCCAGTATTCCCTAAAGTTCTGTTCTTCCTTGATGAAGGTGTGAACATGAATCCGGGTGATCCGAACTACGATCTCAAACAGCTCGCTATGGAATGTGCAGCAGAGCGTATTTATCCTGACTTTGTTTCTGTTCCTTTGAATCGTAAAGTAACAGGCTCAACGAAAGGAAATGTCACGAGCATGGGATGTAGAAGCTACCTTTCTAAATACGTTGACCAACAAACAGGCGAAGAAAAATACTTAGGTCGCTTCAACTTAGGTGTTGTTAGCCTTAACCTGCCTATGATTGCAGCGAAAGCTAAGACAGATGGTACGGACTTCTACGCCGTTCTTGATGAATATCTTGAGCTGGCCTACGATGCCCACATGGTTCGTGTGAACCGTTTGAAAGGGACAAAAGCAGGTCAGAACCCGATCATGTGGTGTGAGGGGGTTCTTGCTCGTCTAGATCCTGAAGAAACTATTGACAAGTTGTTCTATGACGGGTATGCTTCAATCAGTATTGGGTACATCGGGGTGTATGAAACATGCCAGATCCTTGGTAGGGAAGGTGACAAAAACCTTGCTCTGGGTATCCTTCAACACATGAAAGACAAATGTGCCGAGTTCAAAGAGCGCAGCAGATTAGGTTTTAGTCTGTACGGTACTCCGAGTGAAAGTCTTTGTTACAAAGCTGCAACATGCTTGGATCGTATGTACCCAGATGTATTAGAGCATGAACGCGAATACCTGACTAATTCGTTTCATCAACCAGTTTGGTTGAAAACATCGCCATTTGATAAATGGCTGTACGAAGAAGGTTTTGCCGTAATCTCAAATGGGGGGAACATTGGCTACATTGAGACACCTAACCTGAGAAATAACCTGGACGCTTTAGAAGCCCTTGTTGACTTTGGTTACCAGCACATAATGTATTTCGGTGTAAATCAACCTGTTGATTTTTGTATGAAGTGTGGCTTCAAAGGTGAAGCTAAGGCAACAACAAAAGGTTTTGAATGCCCAGAATGTGGTAATCATGATCCAGCAACACTTTCTGTAATCAGACGTGTATCCGGCTATTTAAGCGCACCTAACGCTCGACCATTCAATAATGGCAAACAGCAGGAAGTTATAGAAAGGGTTAAACATGTTGGGCGTGGTGATCACTGTATGTTGCTAGACGGTGATTAATTTACCAACTATGCACAAGGATGTGCATCTTTTTGGAGAGAGGAAGATGAACATAGTAGGTTATGACCCAACCTCTTATACAGAGGGGCCAGGTATCAGGGTGGCAGTGTGGGTGTCCGGTTGCCCCCATAAATGCCCTGGGTGCTTCAATCAAAAATATTGGAGTCAGGATAAAGGTACATTGTTTACCGAAAAACATCTTGACAAAATACTTAGAGATCTGGATAATTACTCCATCAATGGAATCAGTTTCCTTGGTGGTGAACCTCTTGCACCTTATAACGTGGAAGACATTTTTTCAGTAATGCGAGAAATCCGCAAAAAATTTGGTGACAAGAAGACAATTTTAGTGTATACTGGCTACGTATTGGAAGAACTACCGATTTGGGTACGTGCCCAGGTGGAATGCCTTGCTGATATGATTATTGATGGCAGATACGAAAAAGACCTGCCAACGAAGAAACCATTCAGAGGTAGCGATAACCAGTCATTTTATGTCAAGAAAGATGGTATCTGGCATAAGGTTGATTAAAAGGTAAGCAAACGATACGTAGTATTAAAAAGATTGGTTGACAAAGCTCAGTAAACTTTGCTATACTTAACTCAACAAAACAAAGGAGGAGCCTTGAGATGGCTAAGAAAATGCTGAAGAAAGCTCTGAAAAAAGAAATGGCCTTGGAGCTTAAACGGCGGCGTAAACATGAAGAAGCTGAAAGAGCAAAACGTAAAGCCAAAGAAGAGGATGAAAAATAATGCCGATCAATGTGGACAAACGCAGAGCTTTGGCTCAGGAATTTGTGGATTTAGTATTCCCACGCATGATGGTAGGCCATGCTGAAAGTATTCAGTTTGAACTTGAAGGTATTCGCCTGTTACTGCAAAAATCTACTGATCCTCGCTTGATGCAAGACCTGGAAGCAAAAGCCAAACAGCTTGAAAAAGCATTGTTAGCTGAAACTCAGGCCAAAGTGCAGGAGATTATGGTGGATGCAATGGCTGGAGAGTTCTCCGTGAAAGAACTGGAAGAACTGATCCATACAGAGAAACTTAACATTCGTGTACAAGGTGTAGCAGCCAGACTTGATCAATCTTTAACTGAACTCCTGGGATGATTCAAGAAAACAGCCGTTGATTAGGCCGTGCGGTGCTGAAGTGTAGCGGTCTGAAACAATATTCCCCAATTATCCTCAACTAAGGAGTCCCAAAATGGGCAGAAGTCGCGAAACTCGTCGTATGCGTGAAGATGCTAAAGAAGCTCGTAAAACTGAGCGTATGAAACACGCTGCGGAAAAATTTGCTGAAGAACGTGAGTACAATGCTCCAGCTATACGTCCTCTCAACAAGAAACAAGGGTTGTATCTGCACTTCTTACAGACTAAGAAGATTGTTATCGTAAACGGTGTGTTCGGTAGCGGTAAAACATTTATGGCCTCAGCTTTTGCAGGGCAACAGCTGCGTAAAAATGAGATTGACAAGATTATTGTTGCACGTCCATATGTCCAGACTGGTAAAACTTCTGGGTTTAAACCTGGTAATGCGATGCAGAAACTTTGGCCTTATCTGCGGAGCATGATGGATACTATTCGCCGTCAGGTTGGTGGTGGTGCATTTGCAGCTATGCTAGGTGATGGTCAAAACAGCCGGATTGAGATTTGTGAAGTTGAATCAATTCGTGGTCGTTCTTTCGACGAACGCTGCTTTGTACTGATTGACGAAGCACAGCAAACTTCACCGGAAGAAATGTTGTCGATCATCACTCGTGTTTCAGACCAGGCAACTCTGGTAATCATGGGCGATAACTCGCAACGTGATATTGCAGGTCGTTCTGGCCTTGCATGGGTTACTGACTTCTTCACTCGTCACCCGGACGAAGAAGTTGGTATGGTGGATTTCGATAGTCCAGATGATGTAGTCCGTTCTGGTATTGGTCGCCAGATTGCACTTAACCTTATCGAAGACCGTAAAAATAAAATTTGGACTCCGGTATCTGAATAATCACATCACTCACAACAAGGGGGCTTCGGCCCCCTTTTACAGGTATTAGACATGCACAAACTTACACATGACGAACAGGTAGATGCAATCAGAAAAGTGAATCCTGACGTAACTGTTTTGGGGGAGATCAAAGGGAATGGTGTAAAAACTTTGTGCAGGTGTAATATTTGTGACTGGGAATGGGAGGTAACTCCTGCTGTGTTGAAAAGTGGACACAGCTGCCCACGTTGCTCTGGTAAAATTAAACTACCTGGAGAATACGAGGAGGAAGTTAAGAAGATCCATCCTACAATCATACCTCTAAAACCGTTCGTAAAATGTAGAGATAAAGTTCCTTGCAGATGTGAGGTGTGTGGTAATATTTGGAGCACTTGCCCAGAAAATCTTAAATCTGGATACGGTTGCCCAGTATGTAACGACACAAAACTTTCACAGGAAGAGTGGGTAGAAGCTATAGCAAAAATATCTCCTACTGTGATGATTCGTGAGCAAATAAAGAATAACTATACACCTGTTTTGTGTGAGTGTTCTATATGCCATCACACATGGAAGACTTCTCCTAGTAATCTTAAGAGAGGTACAGGTTGCTCAGAATGCGCCAAGTATGGATTCAGGCAGAAATCAAAAGAAAGCACTCTGTACCTTCTGGTGGATGACCTTGAAATTCCAACAGTGATCAAGGTTGGGGTAACTGTAGATTTTAAAGGTAGGTTTGGAAATCTGAAAAGGCATACACCTTTTCCAATTTATGTATTAAAAGTCTTTACTTTTGAGGCCGGATGTGCTACATTACAACTTGAGCAATTAGCTCACACAGTATTTGCAGATCGTAACTGCCACTTCGAAGGTTTTGATGGTTGTACGGAGTGGTTCTGGTACTCTCATGAGATTTTGGAATTTATTGAAAATAATTGTTGACAACCATCGTAGTTTCTGTTATAGTTAGTCCCATAAAGAGGAGAACGAAGTATGGCAGAAAAGAGATTTCTAACATTGCAAGAAAGACTTAACAAAGTGTATTGTCTTGTTCCTAAAGGTGAAGGTTATATTGTAGCCAACAAGGGAACACGTAATGCATGGATTAAGAATCCTGACGGTTCTGTAGAAAGTGTGGCAATCTTGACAAATTCGTCTTACAAGATGTTCACAGAGTCTATGGAGTATTTCACAAGTGAAGTAAAATTTGTTGGAGAAAAGGTTGACATAGACGGTGTAATCTGGTACATTGTTGACATTGCAGGAATTCCAGAGAACGACAACACTTACAAATACGTTGTAGCAAGATAAGGTGGTGATGCAGTAACGCTACAACAAAGTCTACCCTCACATAAGGACCGCTATTATGAACAAATTCTATAACAATCGTCGTCAGCCTGAACGCAACGAAAAAGCAGTAGAACCGATGCAGAACAAAATGTTCGGTATGCCTGGTGGCATTATGGAAACATACAGCTACCCAGCTCCGGTTATGGACCACGTCATCTATATTGACGACTTAGAGGACCTTCAGGATCATCTGTCTCGTTTACAACTGATTCGTATGCTACAACCTGATGATTCTGTTCGCATTATCATTAATTCTCCTGGTGGGGTTATTAGCATCGCTATGGCTTATCTCCAGGCAATGCGTGAATCTCAAGGCCATGTAGTTACTCACGCTGAAGGTATGGTCTGCTCTGCTGGTACTATTTTGTGGCTAGGTTCAAAAGAACGTACTTTGTCTCCGAACTGCGAATTTATGTTCCACAACTATCAGGGCGGGACTTACGGTGACGGTGCTAACATGCACGATCAGATAACTTTCTTCAAACGTCATTTCGACCGTTTGATTGATAAAATGTACACTGGTGTTTTAACTGAAGAAGAGATTGCGAAAATCAAAGGGGGTGGTCAAGTCTGGTTGAACGAAGAAGAGATTGCTGAACGTACTGGTGCAATCATCCTTGATGAAGAAAATATTGCACGTATTCAGGCTGGTCAGCAGGCTTTACCTTTCAACAAAGATCGTGGTGTGTTAGGTGAAGAAGGTTTACCGGAAGTTCACCAGTGCAATTCTATGGAAGAGCTGGTAAAAGCTATCCATGAAGCAAAAGCTAAAGACAGAGAAGAAGATCATCCGAAAGATGTTTATTTAAACCTCCTGATGGACGATGGTCGCAACTTCAAACTGAATGTGGCTACTCTGAGTGAAGAAGAGTTGAAAGATTTCACTGTTGCAGAGCTTCGTGAAATTCTCGTTCAGTTGCATGGTGCTTTAACTGGTGAAGAAATTGAAGTTAAAGACAACAACCGTGGACGCCTGGTTAAGAAAATTATCAAAGCTGGTAAAGACCTGCATGATAAACTTCTGGGCTAATTAACATAACTCAAAGCCCTCTTCGGAGGGCTTTTTTGATCTGGAGATTTGATAATGACCTGTGCTCGTAAACCGGATAGCGAACGCAAGCCTTACGATGAATACGTCACCCCACAATATTTGGCTGATGCTTTATTCGAGCTGATTGACTTTCCTGATGACTTCACTTTTATGGAGCCATGTCGGAATAGCGCTATAGGGTCGTTCTACAGCAATATGCCACTTGGATCAGCATGGGGAGAAATTCAGGAAGGTGTAGACTACCTGGAAACAGATTACCCACATGTGAACTGTATTGTCACTAACCCGCCCTTCTCTCATGCTCAGCAGTTTATAGAGAAAGGCCTGAAAGATGCTGATGTGGTGATCATGCTGCTACGTCTTAATTTCCTTGAGTCAAAGACACGTTATGAGTGGTGGCAAACTCATCAACCAACAACAGTGATCACGATTGCTAAGCGTCCATCCTTCCAGGAGAACGGCAGGACTGATGGGCAGGCTTATGCATTCTTTGTGTGGGACAAACAGGACCTGTTGAAACTTCCACCGTTTATGTGGATAGGACCAGAATAATGAACGCCAGAGATACGCTACATAGTTTAGCCATGAAAGCTCCTGTAACGCTCCCCAATGAGATGAACGAGCTTTATGATGCAGTTGTAGCTACAGCTAGAGAAAAGGCCGTAGCAGGCTTCTTTGGCTGCTCATTTACGCTGAAAATACCTGAGCATTTGTCAGATTACATTCCTCACATGATAGCTGACTTAAGATCGGGTGGCATATCTGTGGATGTGATCGGTATGAATCCAGAAAAAGATGCCGTATTCGTGTTTTTGATGTTGACATGGTAAGAGAGGTGTGTTACTATTTACAACATCGGAGGTGCTTATGGCTTACGTTAAATTCAATATCTGGTTTCGCAAAAACAAGCACTACACAGAGTTGTTCATCACACGAGGTGAAAAACCTGAAGGTAGTGGTTGGTGGTGCCGTGAGATGCTGCGTAAGGATGAGCACTTCAAAAGATTGACTGCTATGATTCCGGCTGATGAAATTTATGATCTGGATCATGGTAGGGATGTGTTAGATTTAATACAATACATGAACACTTGGAAATAACAGGAGTCCACGATGAAAATCGAAATCGTAACAGGTGAGAGCGGCAAGAAAGAAGTGAACGGTGAATTCGCCACAGTGGTGAAAGACACAATGTTTGAGAAAACTCATTTCGGTGAAAGTGTTGTTGGTGACACTGTTCAGGTGATGGGTTTTGTACCTAAAGGTGCAACAATCTTGATCCTGGTAGCAGGTCAGGAACCTATGGAAGGTACTGTCGGTACAGACGGATACATCTGCATGACTGAACACCCTCGTATGCAGATGGAAGATAGTGCAGGCAATCGTATCGGTTGCAAATTTGATGAAGTAGCTCTGATTTACGCAGAAGATCCTGAAAACTGTGAAAAAGAAGATATCATTGTGGGTAACGAGCTGTTCGCTCTTGAAGAATTGTCAATGGTAGCTCCGAAAACAGTTCAGTAAGTTTCTTTAGCCTGCCAGGGAAGGCCTTTCAGGAGGTTCAAATGAAAGTAAAATTCCTTACTGACCACGGTTACCCATCACTTTGTGATTGTGTTGGCAAAATTGTTCCCTGTAAACGCTTGACAACCGATCCAACAGTCGTTATAATTCGTGGTGTTGACTTATTAGAGGCAGGTGCAAAAGAGGGAAGAATATCCCCCGGATACACCTATTACATGTCTCTTCTGCCGCTCCCAGAGCATGGCGGGTTAGGTTTCGAAATAGTTGAGGAGTGACCACTATGAGCAAGCTACTGTACACTTGGGAAGACTTTTACGTATCACCGGATAAGATCCACACATATTATTACTATGCTTCAGGAAAGCATACTGAGGCAGATGTAAAACGTCATCAAATCCTGATGGCTAAAGCTAAATATGCTTACTTTATTTCTGGTGTTTCTGAGGCAGTAGCTGCTTTTGTGGCTTGCATGGACAAAGCGTTCGATGATAATACGCTTTATTTTGTTGAAGGTGTGGAAACAGGCCATCCAGAGCGTCGGGTAACACCGTTCACTCTTGAGGGTCATGACCTACCTGTTAAAATTGCTGTGAATTATTATGAAGGCTACAACGAATGTGGTCTATATGCTTACAAAACTGTCGAAATAGAAGAGGAAGAACTCCTAACTAAAGCTGAAAGAGATTACATTTCAAGATTTATCTCTGAAGTGTTTGAAGAATGTATGCGTACTCATCACAGAAAAGCTCGTGATCGGATGATCCGCAGTATGGCAGAATTTAAATAGGAGTTGACACAATGGGCATTGTTGAGCTATATTTTGGTGTCGCAGGATTGCTGATGATTGTCCTGGCAACTCTGTGTCTGAAAAACAAACGCCGTATCGACGGCGATGATATACACAACATCTTGGGGTTAGCAGGTTTGTGGCCTTTCCTGGTTTTGGGGTTGTTTATCGGTTTAGTAGATTGGGTTAAGAACATGAGAAAATTAAAAGGGGGTGGTGATGGAAAATGACATTCATGCCCAGTTGTTGTGGCAGGTGCTCCATATTATAAAAGAGCACCGGAATAATGCACAGACATTGGCTGATCAGCTTTTATTCCAGAATCTGTTGCATGAGATTGTCGAGTTAATTGACGAGGTAGAGTATGGGTCAGGCGATGTTGGTTGAGATGCTGACTGGGGTGTGTCTGTTCTTTGTTGTTCTGGCAGGTGCAATTGTTCTTTACCACAAGATCAAAGAGGACGATGAAGATGATTGACCTCTCAAAAATTGATCCTGATAACATGTCTCTTGAGCAGGCCAAGGAGTACATGCATAAACTGATCGATATATGGGAGATGGATTATCGCGCCCATAATGTAGAACACGGTGATGAAACATGGCCTATGGTTCGTTCTAATTTCGATTGGATTGATGACTTTAATTTCTTCTTGACTTTCGGTAAGGAGGATTGAGATGTTTGTGAAATACGTCAGATCTTGCCTTGAGAACCTGGACAAGAAACATTGGTTGATGCTCCTGGAAACAGGTAAGATTGAGACGAAAACTGGTGTGATCAAACTGGCATCAACAGTTGACCACTCTAAAGAGGTTCTTAATATTTACGATGTTGAAGCGAACACCCGCTACTCTGTATCTATGAACCGACTTATTGTTACTCGCGGGTCTGGCGCTAATGCACGAGATTACGCTTTTGATGTGGTGACAGAACAGGACGAAGGTTCTGACAGCTTCAAAATGTCCATTCACGATATGAATCGTTCAATAGAGCGTATTCTTAAGGCTCTGCCTGAATCTCGTGGAAAGAAAATTCATAAGATTATTAAGAACAAAGCTAACTGGGTAGTTCTCACCATTGTGATCATGCAGATAATCCTGATTATCCACCACGCAGAACTGCTCTTTAAATAGATCCGGTACAAGGATGTACCTAGGGAGACATAATGAAAAAGTTCATTAAAGAGTTGATAGAGGGGGTGTGCTGGTTTGCATTTGGCGCAGTGTTAGGCCTTTTGTTTGTTGAAGCCATGAGGTTCATTGCATGAAAAAATTTCTGTTCAGCGTAGAGTTCGCGAAGTATATGCTTGCTCTGGGTATCATACTTATCTGTGGTCTGGGGTTAGGGCTTACAATTTCATCTTTGCAAAATAATGATGATTATCATAATCAAGAAATTGTGGCATGTGAGGTAATGAGCCACACTCTCGATTTGAATGGTTATAATGAAGTCTGTGTTGAAGCGAAAATAGACAAGAAATTAACTGAGAGCAAAGATTTCTTCCACGGATATGCTATTATTTCTTCTGGTGAAGAGGTAGAATTCTGGCTTTTCATAGATAGCGATCAGGTCCAGATGAAAATGGAAGCACCTAGCGCCAACAGTCCTGTAACAAAGCCTGAGCGGCGCACTGGGCCAGCAGATGGAGTTAGAATATGACAAAAGAGCAGTTTGAGGTTTTCAAACGCATCTTTGACGAGCTGGATAGAGATATCGTGGCTCGTCGCTACAATCCAACAACGGAGTCGCCTTTAGAGGATATGTTGCGTCAGCAGGGGTTTGACGTGGCATACGACGCTATTATGGGTGTCTACCACCAAATGTTGAAGGAGGGAGAAGATGCTGTGGATCCATCATAGTGATGGAACCTTGTTCTATACAGCAGGGGTCCGTTACGAGGTTGTAGAAGGGAAAAATATTATTGTAAAAACATTTGACAAGGACGATAAACTTCTGCTAGAATTGCCCTACAAACAAGGCGAGATTGATTTCATAGAGATTGATACAGATGAGCATTACAATCCTCTGAAGAAACCCGGCCTTGGTAGAAATTCTCAAACGCATCTTATGCATATGTTTAATGCAGACGATGAAAAAGAGAAACCTCAGAAAACCGTGAAAAGAAAAGGTAGAGGAAGAAGATAATGGCTAAAGAATTAAAATACGATACTTATTACTTCAACAAGCAGAACGGCCTGTATTACATCGTGCACTCAGACACTCCTGGCATTGTAATGGTGTGCAGACCTGAAAATATAAGTAAGGGTAAGGCTTCTGCTTTCACTCAAGATCTCATGATAAAAGCTATTGAAAGAGGTATTTTTGAAGAGGAGATCTTCTGATGCCTACAGAAACAACTTTCATCATATCTGGTCGTATGTCTGTTGATGAAGACTGGCATCTGATAAGAGTTCTCGTTTTTAAAGAAGGTACAACTCCTGAGTACATCGGAGATACCCTTAATAAAGCGGGTGTCCTCTATAGCCAGACGTGGCGTTATGTGAAGCTGGAGGAGGTTACAGATGTGGCTCTTTGATTGGTGGCAGAAACGCAAATTCCACACAGTAGCCTATCGCCGTTGGAGTATCGAGTGGCTCGATGAATATGGTATGAAAATACCAGGCGATACTGACGTAGGTTACTGGATCCTCCAGGAAAACGGTTACGGTGAACGTCGATTCATGACAACATCTAAACCTTATGGTTGCGGGTTACGTCGTATACCTGGATACCCGCAATGTGATCTTTGGGTGAAGACAGGTATTTATCCTGCTGGTGTACAGCTGGTGGAGGATGATTGATGGAAGTGGAATTTAAGATTTTCTTTGATGGGGTATGGTGGCTAGCACAGGTGAAGAAAGTTCACCTTGGCTTTATCCCGATGTGGCACGATATCTGGCTAAACGGTCAGCGTAAATGGCATTCTGAAGAACAAGCTGTCTGGGCTGCTGATTGCTACGTGAAAGACAGAGCTTTAACAGAGCAGGGTGCACAGTATTACACTGCTGACCAAATCCATACTAAAGCTCATATGCCTAAAGCGGCACCGCCAAAAAAGCCGTAAAGGACGATAAACCACGTCCACCTGAACCCCCACAACCGATTATCCGCTATGAAGGCTGGTAAGGAGAGAGTTATGCGTCATGTTCGTTTGCTTGATGGCCTCGATGACGATCCGGTAGTAAACCGGGTAGCTGAATTAATCGATAAAATGATGGAATACCAATACCGTTTGTCAAATGGTACATTCCGCGTGTTCTGTCGCAAAGATGCACAGCGTATGGAAGACACGGTTGAGAAAATCCGTCGCCATATTGGTGTGCTGCTTGGTAAAGTTTATCCTGGTGGTGGTTACTGGGAAGTAACTGGGGTGCCAGATACTCGTATTCTGCTCATGTATGTAGACGAGTAGAGGTGGTTTATGGTTATCGAGACAATAATTCCTTCTGACTTCATGTACCAGTTTTACATGGAGTACAGAAGTTGGGCATGGGGAGGTGCTAAAGACGCTGATCCTGTGTTCAAAGACTATCGCGGTTTGTGTGGAAACCTGTCTGCGTATGCCCATTACCAAGCTGTTGATACAGAAATGTTTGATCAGCTTCATAAAGAGCTGGAATATGCTCTGGAAAAAGTCTATGGAGATATACAATTTCCATTTGACAACGGAGATGCATACGTGTATTATAGTCGCCAGAACAAGCATATCAACGTTCTGAGAATGCTGTTTGTGGATCGTATGATCCTTAATTACGAGGAGGCCCACAGAGGTGAATCTGTATAAGGTAACTGCGCTGGTGGAAGATGCCTGGGATGTTGAGGATGACCACCAGAAGAGAAAACGTGTGATCGGCTATGTCATCGCTGGGGATGGTGTTTCTGCTGGCTGGTTAGCTGGATATCTGTTTGCAAGAGCTAATTTCGACCGAGGATACCAACGTGGCGGGTTTAATGGCAAGGTCCACGTAGATTTTGAGAAAATTGACTTGACAACAGCACCTGAAGTGTTTATAATTAAACATCCTGATAGCAGATCGCCTTACTATTGGGACAATGCTAAAAAACAGTGGACAACAGATAAAAACTGTGCTACAATGCTTAAAAACAATAATCTTGATGAGATGCCGACATATGGCAAAGTTGAGATTAAAAAGTAGTTGACAACACGATTTGAATCTGTTATAGTTATCACATCAAAACAAAGAGGGTGCCAAGATGAAACAAGAACTTGTTATCGACAACAACGGTGCATTTGGTCTTATCGTAGGTGTAGATTACATCGAAGAGAGTATGGATCAATCGTGCCCTGGGGTACTTCCGGTACGTGGTGAAATCCATGCGGAAGATAATGAGCTGAAAGCAGTACTTGAAGCATTACGCTTCGATCCTCAAGACGGGATTTCGCCTTTGGATCACGCCAAAGCGGTTCGTCAAATGGCAGACGCGCTTATTAGTCTGGCACAAGGTCACTTTTAATTAACTAACTGGAGATTGCAATTATGGCATGTGGCAAAAAAGGTGGCAAAGGCAAAGGTGGAAAAGGTAAAAAATAATTTACCCATTTCCCAAATAAGCACTTGACACCAACAACAGGAAGGTGTAGTATGTACGACATGATTTTGATGTTTCTCATCTATACTTTCCTTGTCTGTGGTATCATTGGAGGGCTGGACTTTGTAATCCAGCTCCTCCGTGAACACTACAAACAAGAGAAATAATTACCTACTAGGGAGTATACAATGCGTATCGAAGTAGCTTGTCTGTTAGTTATGATTTTCCTGATAGCTGTTGTTAATTTTTTAGGCTATGGCTATTAATTCTACCCAACAAGAGGACCCTCTAATGAAAATTAAATTACTGAACACTGAAATCGCTGATCCAATCCACGGCCTGACTGAAGGTATGATCGTCGAAGCTAAAATTCCTACACCGGAAGATGTAGCTCGTGATGCCCTGGGTGACGAAACTTTCGAAGGCATGGGCGATGCTGAACGTGAAGCTCTGCTCACTATGGTTGAACTGCATCTGCCGGAAGGTATGGCTACTTTCGATGCCCCGGGTAGCGGTGAAAACCTGATTGTTTTACCTGAAAACTACGAGGTAGTTGAGGAGTAAAGCATGTTAGCAGTCGCTTATCTCTTAACTGTCGTAACAGCACCTGTAGTCCTTGCTTATGGTGTCTTTATGATCACTCAAGCTAAAGTTTTGAAAGAGTTTCTCTGATAAACTTACAGTTACCTCACTAACTCATCGGCACATCGGATGTGCCACTTTTACAAAAGGTACTCACAATGCGTCAACCAGATTTTAAAGTAGTACTTAAAGGTGTAGATGAAGAAACAGCAAAAATCTTCGGTATCAAAGATGGTGAAATTCATGATGCATTTGTCCCAAGTCCGGCAGATGTGTTGAAAGAGATCACTTCACACGGAGATCCTGATCCAGGTGAAGATGCATTACAGCAGGTCACTCTGATGATGATCCTCGAAGGGGTTGTTTTCATTTTCCCGAACGGTGATGAAGATAACGGTCTGGCTATTCCTGGTGATTTCTGGGATGTTGTTGAAGAAGAGGAGGATGAATAATGAAAATTCGCCTGACTAAAGTTGAAGACGGTATGACTCCTGACGACATGGAAGAAATGGTTGAAGCGTCTGGTATGATCAAGGAAGGTGCTGTGCTTGATGCACACTACCCGAATAAAGAAGAAATGCTTCGCTTAGGTGTTGCAGAAGAAGATGTTGGTATTCTCCTGGTTATGCTGACTCTTGACCAAGCGGTCGTTCTTGAAAATATCCCTGGCTTCGAAGCAGACCCGATGATTGTTTGTGGTGACTGCTACGAAGTTTTAGAAGAGTAATAAGAGGCTCCCATGCTGGTTAAAGCTAGACTGATCGGCGTGGGAGATGTTTTGGCAGAGTACGGGGTTCACGAAGGTGACAAAGTTGTTGGTGAAACTCCTACTAAAGAATCTGTAGCTAAAGCTCTCTCACGCGAAGACCTCTCCACTTGTGGATTGACTGAAGATGATATCTTATTCCACATGGTAAGAGACAACGTAATTATCTGTTACTTCTATCGTAATGGTGCACCGGAAGTATTCGTATTCAAACCTCATCATTACGAAATATTGGAGATTATTGCATGAAAGAGAATCTCGATCTTGTATTAGCGTTTGTTATTTTGGTTGTTTTAGTAACTATTGCTGGGATTGCTGTACTCTAAGGGGAAGAGATGGTTAGTGTATTGACAGCCATTCTTCTGGCAATTGTAATCCTATTCATTGGTTGCAAAGTTGTCGTAGAATGGTGTAAGACAGAACTTCGTAAACAAGGTTTCGGTGAGTTTGATATTAGCCGTCTGCAACTTCGTGGAGAATTGTTCGTAGCCCATATTTTATGTAAAGATTATAGCTACACAGCTGACGAAGTTATCCATGCAATTGACGAAGGCTATAAACTTGAAGATATCCTGAAAGGTATTCGATAGAGGTGGCTTATGAACCCTACCATGACAGATGTTTATGTTCTACTGGTTATCTTTGGCGTATCCCTCTGCCTTGGTGGGGTACTTGCTGGAGCAGCATATCTGCTGAAAGCAGTGTGTGACTGGATTCGCGAGGAGCTGAAAAAATGACAAACGGTGATTGCTTTACAGTAAAGGCCCTCGGTGATTACTGGGGATTCACGAAGGGGAGGATCTACGACGGTTACATTGTCCACCATCCAGATATTGCTGGTGAGTTAGCTTTCTATACGATTGATGACGATGGGGATAGCCGTTACATTTGTCTGCCAGTAATTGAGAATCCAGAATACTTCAAAATCGTAGACATTGTAGACCCGGAGTAGTACTATGCACTGTAAACATTGTGGCCACAAAGTATTAGATGAAGCTGTTATTTGCCCATCTTGTGGGTGTGAATTGAAAGAAAAGATCCAGGTCGGTAAATCGAAATGGGTTGCATGGGTACTGAGCTTTTTCTTTGGGGGCTGGGGTATTCACCGCTTCTATATGGGCAACCCTATGATCGGTATTATCTACTTACTGATCAACCTGGGAGGCATATACTGCACAGCAGGTGTGCTAAACTTATTCTTCTATCTGTATCTGATCGTCGAAGGCATTTACATCATTACTCGTAATGACGAAGATTTCCAAAACATGTGTGGTGAGAAAGGGGACCTCTAAGATGGCACGTACTAAAGTTGAACTGTTTACTTCTCTTCCTACTGATCCGGTAGAACGTGAACGTCTGCGTAAAACAGTTGAAGAACTGGTTGACCTCCAGTTGAAAATTAAAGACATGAAGGAAGCTATGAAGGACATTGTGAAGGTGGAAAAAGAAGATCACCTGATCTCTCCTAAATTCCTGAAGTCTCTGGTGGCTACTGAATTTGATAAGCGATATGAATCAGAGAAACGTCGCGCGAAACTGGAAGCTGAAGTGGATGCTATGGAAGAGACTGATATCCTCTTCAAGCGTTCAGCAGAGTAGCATGGAGGGGGCCTTTGCCCCCTTTATTTTTATCTGAGGTTTGTATGCCCCGTGATCACGAATTGTTGCCTGGAGACAGTCCTACGCTTGTAGCCGTCTGCACAGGTATTGACAGAGCATTTAGTGTAATCAGTCCTGACGATAGTACTTATGGAGAGGTGTTTCCAAATCTGAACAAGATGAAAGATATGGATCGTGATCTTCCAAGGGATTTTTGTCAGGCTATGATTGATTTACACTGGATGAATTCATGTAGAGAGTCGCTATGTACTCGTACAGATGCGGATGTTGAAGGTCTGCAACACCTCACAAAAAGACTCAAATGCACAATCGGAGAACATGATGAAATACACACCAAAAGAACTAAACCAGCTTGTAAGTGAAGAAGGCTTGTATCCGTTATTAAGCGTAATGTGTACTTGCACAGGTAATATTAAAGGGTTGTACCTTGGGGAAATCTATCAAGTGCTTTATGCCCATCGCAGAAATTTCGAATGCATCATTACAGAAACTGGGCAGACTATTTTCCTGCAAGGTCTTACTACCGGAGAGGTTGTTGCCCCTGGCCTTGATTGTGAATTTCTCCCATGGAAAGACTACGACGCTGATCACAAGTGATCGGAGGTAATGACAAATGAAGTTCAATGTGCTCTGCCCCGAAGGCCAGATGTGTAATTACCCTTTTGAGAAACCTTGTCGCACCAATATGCCCCTGGACTTCAGAATGGTATTAACCACTGTGCACAAGAGAAATACCAGCCGTGCACTTGTACAGGACCTTGGTATGATAACAGGTGTAGATTGGCTTGAAGACTTCACTAAAATACTTCGTGGAAGGGAGGAGTTTTAGAGGACCTAAGGCTAAAAACAGCCCTCAGATTTCAAATTTAAGGGGCCTGGATGCAATTCTGACGCATTTTTCGCAAGAACATGAGCAAACACCTTGCCCTACCATAAAAACTCACTACAGGCCTTCTGATAGCATTTTAGGGGGTCTGTACACTTTCTCGCCAACGGCGAGATGTCCAAAAATTTTCCAGCCTTATTCTCACTGCTCAGAAAATAATCAATTTTCTTCGCGGTTAACGCTTGACTCTTGCCCCAATTTGTGTTATTGTCAGTTCACATTTGGAAGGAGGGTTATGTACAAGCTAATAATCGTTTTACAGTCTGGTGAGCGTATCGAGCTTGGAGATCGCTTCCCCACAATTGAAGAAGCAGACAGAGCAGGTTATCGTATCCTGCAAGAATCAAGATATGTAGACTACTTTGAAGTATCAAGAGCATAGCTGGAGTAGTCACAGCCGTATGTATGCTGTTACAATACGCTGCGGAGTTATTTGCTACCATGTAACTCCTCTGCCCACACATCCACAACAATCGCAAGCTCTGTTGCCTGAAGAGGCAAATCAGTTTCACTATTTAGGCATCATGCACGGTATAAAATCAACATAAGGAGCCAGTATGCGACTTGAGCTTTTCACAGAAGATGGGGATGGGATTCTCTATCTTGAATTTGACCCTGAACTCCTCCCTGGTGTACTTTATGTATCTCGGTTAGCTGAAGCATTAGGTAAAGATCCTGACGAGCTGGTGGCTCAGGCTGAGCGCACTGGTTGGGAGGAAGCTCTCCAGATGGCTATGTTATCTGTACCTGAGGATGGTACAGAGGTAGACGTTGATATGGAGTAGTTTTAGCTTATTGTGCTGTTCACACATACCTACCAATTTTGGTAGGTATCCTCTGTATTGCAATTCCCCTCATCTCCTGCTATAATTTAGATCTTCTCTCTCTTTTCCAGAATACGCTTCTGGGTTTCTCTCTCTTCGGATTGAAGGAGATAGGGGACTATCGACTGAGTGAACAGCGTGAACATCCGAACGAATGGAGTATCGCACGAGCTTGTCGAGGTTGGAGAGTGGGAGCGGTTATAGCGACCAGCCAACTGCGATGTAATATGGGCAGTAAGCACAATAACGGTAGAGTTTAAGTACCAGCGTTGTTGGGAAGACTAGAACCGGGGGTAGGGGGTTAGGCACATATAGATACTTAGCTGGCTAATTATTAGAAAACTAAGTAGAATAATAGCTTCCCTGCTTGTAACTCACACTTCAGAGCTTCGCTCCTCGCGAAGTAGCTATGCTACAACTCACATCCCATAATCTTCATCCTGCTTCTGAGCCATCCCGTGATAAACTTCCCAGTACTTAGAAGCATACACCATATCCCATTCTTCCTGAGTCACCCAAGCAATCATCCCATTGAGAATGTCCCTCACCTGTTCCCATTCTTCCCTTTGAGCAATAGCCTCTTCCTGTGTTTTGAATGCTTTCGCTATACGTTTTGTAACAGTATGACGAGTGACAGCTATACTTGCCCTCCAGTAAGTGTACGGGCCATTATGGTATTCACTCACCCCACAAATACCAGAATTGTTAGTTTTGTGCATACCGCTGTTAGTCATGTTCTGAATACGACTAACCAGCCTGAGATTGTACAGATGGTTGTTGCTAGGATCACGGTCGATATGGTCAATCTCCATACCTTCTGGGATCGGACCATGATGCATAACCCAGATAATCCTTGCACCCTGTAGCAGAGTTTGCTTCCCATTCACCAACCAGCCTAAGACGTAACGACGATCTTTAGCTGCATAGCTCCCAGCAACAGCCCCCTTCTCCGCATTAGAAGAACGAGTTATCTTGTTTCTCAGAACACCCAGTTCGGCATCATAAATGAAATAGATACCCCAGTCTGTAGTGTTATACACCTCTTCAAACTTCACCACAGATGTTTTGTAGTGATTGTTCTTCACAGCATTATCGTAGTACACTTGGGCATCAGCTTTGAACTCGAACATCCTAGCCTCCTAAACCCCTTTTCCAGTATCACAAATATACCACACATGGCCTGAAGAGTCAAATCATTTCCCTTCTTTAATCCTCTTTGATCCGATTAACATGCCAATTATTCTCAGAAAATACCCACACATAGCCTAAGCACTTGATTTCATTGTGAAATCTGGCCTAAAGAGCACTACATAATTTAACATCTTTTTAACATCATACCTCCTCTGTGTATACCCCCCCCGCCCTGTCCAGGAGTCCCGTAAATACTGGATTCCCCACAAATATCAGCCACACAAATATCACAGGCCTGAAGAGGGCTTCATTTTTTTTATTTATGCCCTTTCCCCTCCCCAGAGGGAGGTACATAGCTTGAAGAGGCATTCATACAACCAGGGGCAAATATCCCAGACTTACATCTGAGGTATTAGGCAGGCGAAATGCGACTCCTTCTCATAATGCGAATGATTCCCAAATATCTGGGCTGTTTCCACGATTGATAGCCTGGGCCTTTCGACGTTGGCCTGGATATTGCATGATAGTTACTCACAGCGATTAATAGTTGCACACAGTGATTATATGGGTGACTGTTCACGCCCTCATTGTGTGGGATTGAATAATAACCTGCGTTACAGTTTTCCACAGCAACATTTAAGTAATTGATAAGCCTTCTCATGTGGGAATAGTTATCAGTTCGCTTTGTGCATCATACGTAACACCAGTTATACGCACTTATGATCATTTGTACAGCAGTTCCACAGTACCACACAGCAGGCACGGCAGGCCAGTTATCCACAGGTGCGGGGGTTATCCACAGACTTATCCACAGCTCAAACGACAAGAAACGATAAGAAACGAAAACAATCGCAAGGAGAATAATTGCGGTTTATTCCAGCACTAAAAGATTAAACATTGCAATAGTTAGCACACTAATAATTTAATTTACTGGGGTAACAGTTGCACTATGTTATAGATGGCCGGGCATCATATTCTACTGGCACACAGGCATAGCCCGATTTCACACTACCATACCAGCTGCATAACATGCCCCACAAATGCATCTTATAACTGGTCGGACCACTTACGCATAAAAAAATGGTTGACAAAAAGAGCGAAATTTGTTAGGCATACTTTAGGCATACTCCCCACACACTCAAGGCAACACTCCCCACGATTGGCGCATAATCCCATGATGAAATCGTAACATCTCACAACTGTTTCCACACACAATTGTTTACACACATGACAGTTTACGCCTTGATTTACAAAGAAATAGTTCGCCCATGTAACTACCGCAAAGCGTTATAGCTGCGCCGTGTTATCGTTGCATACGGTTACTATACCTCAGCGTTATTGTTATCTTGCTACAGGTTTACTACATTGAAAGTTAGCAAGATAGTTACATACTGTTATCATAACATTTGACATAATAACGCTGGGAAAACGTAACCGTTTTAGATTATTAACATAGTAATAACCCAGCGTTA
>UMGA01005071.1_pt1 | contig 41151 bp, 39 predicted proteins | sample 1965171 | NCBI WGS metagenome assembly UMGA01 (sample SAMEA4836062, study PRJEB28245) | human gut metagenome | biome: gut microbiome; material: fecal sample | place: Denmark | collected 2008 | reverse complement strand
AGCATTTCCATAAATGCCACATATTCATCAAAGATAAGGAAATGTGCCGGAAGCCCTAAGTAAGCGTAGTTTTCCCCTGTCCTGTAATTCTCCATAAGCTTCATGTCTTCGCTGCGTTTCATCATTTCTTCATAGAAACGGTCAATGCAGGCGGGCATATCTTCCTTTTTGTAGTACACCTCAGGCATGACCGCCTGTAAATCCGCAAGGTCGGCGTTCTTTGGGTCTAACACGGACAGGACGGCGTTGGTACGGAGCAGGGCTTCAATAAGGGTTAGGATGAAGTAGGTCTTTCCGCCGCCGGTTCCTCCGGCAATGAGCATATGGGGGAGCTTGTCATACTCCCACCAGACATTTTCCATCAGCCGGAGCCTTCCGTCCTTTGCCTGTGCATCCTCAATGGAGATACGGTTGGCAATGGTATCATAGAGCAGGGTGTACTCCACATAGGAATCCTTTAATTCCTTGCCCGTCAGTTCACAGTACAGGCCGCTTTCCAGCTTTTTTTCCAGGTTTAAGAGCTGCTCCTGGTATTTCCCCAGCGTGATTTCCGCCCGGATGTGAATCAGCCCGTTTTTAAGCTGGTAGTAGACTTTGGGAAAGCAGGTAATCTTCTCTTTGGAACGGCTGGAAGACAGGTCCTTGAAAAAGCCGTCTGCCTGTACCTGCTCCACTTCATACCACTTATTTTCCAGTATCATCCTTGCCAGCTTTTGGCGGTGGATGAGTTGTTTTATCCCATCCCTGCAATAATGGTAACTGGCACAGGCAGTCCCCAGACAGAGAAGCCCGGCTATCCCCAAACTGAACAGCAGATAGGGGAGGTTTATTCCCTGCACCATCTGGGAGAGGGAAGCATGCTGCCAGTCTATCCGGCGAAGCTGCCCTGCATGAAACAGCAGGACAATTAGCAGGAAGACAGGGAGCAAGGCGGCAAGGGCGGTATGGAACACAAGGTCTTTATCCGTGGGGCGGATACGCCTGCCACGGGAACGGAACGGCTTCATGGCGAAATTCCTCCTTTCTCCGGGGAGTATTTTAATAAAAGCCCGTGTAGAGCAGGGAGTGTCCTCTGCCCTCTGTACAGGCTTCAAAGAAAAAAGTATAACCGGACGGCTCACCGCATAAACAATCCGGCAGGTAAACGTGAAATGGCTCCGGGGGCTGGTAGTCCTCAAATGCTTCTATCAGAAGCTGTTCCGCCATCCAGCGGTACTCCGGCAGTGCAAGGAGCTGGAAGTCCTGCTCATACTCATCATATCCGGCGATAGATTTCATAGACTTATTTCTCTGCCGGATGGTCTTTCTTTGGCGGTTGTAGATTCATAGCAACACCTTTTTTCAGGATAATATCCTCTGCCTTAATGTACCAGTCCACATCCGCTCCCTGAAAGGTAGCCGTTGCCACGGTGTCCGCCACCGGATGGATGATTTCCACCTCTGCGTTGTAGTCGAACTCCTTTAACGGCACGCTGGCAGGGATGGAAACCTGAATCATACGCCCCTGCCCTTTGGATTTTAAATCATAGGTGCGTTCCTTGATTTCTTCCGACACGGTTCCGTCCTCATTCTGGATGTGAACCTCCCGGCGGAGGGCAGAAAATTTCAATGTCCCGAATGTTGCTTCCTTGTCAATCACGATTCCGTTTGCTAATCTCATAGCCTGATGTCCTCCTTTTCTTTACGCTTTTACCATATCGTCAGCGTGTAACATATAGTTGGTAAAGCCTCTTGTGCCGATTTTGTAGCCCTCTGCGGTGATACGGGGATTGAGGAGCTTCACACGTTCCTCAAAGTCAAAATGTTTCTCTCCGGCTTCGGCAGGGAGGATAACCACAATATCATCCGCCCTCTGTATGTCTGAATAAAGGTTGAAGCTGCGAGAGAGTACCGCAATGCGTCCGTTGATTTTCCGCTGCTCTGTTTTGTCTTCTCCGGCAAACTCCAAGTTGCCGAATGTCTTCTCCATGTTGGGGATAACGAATTTTAATTCCATATAGATTTACCTGTCCTTTCTGAATGTTGTATTTGATAATGGCTTTCGGGATTCAGTCTGGGAGCGGAGGGGAACGCTCCGGTAGCGGTGATTTCTTCATAGTATCACGACCTTTCTGGTTTTGAGGTAAAAAAATAGACGCTCATTGCTGAACGTCTATCAGGGGAGATATTGAGATTTTGTAGGTTTACTATATCAATCCGACTGTACTTCGGTTGCATTTTTATTGCATTTTTTATTTTTTTCCATATAGATTTTAGTGGTTTATAGTTTCTGAATATGCCTTAAAATCAATGATTTTCACTTATATAGGATACTGTCTGTCTGGAGTTTGAGTGATGAAATGAACTTGAAAAAGCCTTTATTTATGCTGATTGCAAGCGAATTTGTTTAAGTCTTGGCAACGATTTGGCAACATTTTGGGTATCACTCACTGAATAACAGAATACTTCAATAAGAGAAAAACCTTGCTGATTTTCAGATATGGAAACTGAACATCGGCAAGGTCTTTTTATGCTTATTTCTGCTTTTTCTTTTTAGACGCTTTCTTTTCTTCTTTCTCGATTTCCTGAAATTCTTTGGCAAGCATATCACTGACCGCCTGCGAGGGAACACTCCCCCAATGTCCAGAGGTGTCAAGTTCTGGGTACTTGTATCGCCACTGGTCGTATTCTTCTCTGCTAATCTCGCCCCGTTCCAGCTTGGCAGATTGTTCCTGCCATGCGTGGAACATTTTGAACATGGAGGAATAGGTGGAACAGTCGGACTTGTCCAGCCGCAGACACACTTCCCCGTCAATCTCTCCGATTTTCAGTCCATACATATCTTCCAGCGCAAAAAGTGTGTGCATAAGCCCGATATAGCTGTCAATCTCCGGGACTGTGATTGCTCGTGGGCTGACATCAAAGATATTTGCCATTTCTTTTACAAGGTCTTGCTTCGGCGTTCTGGCTTCTGATTCATACTGTGCCATACGGACATCAGAGGTCTTTCCGAGAAAACCGAGGATTTCGCCTAACTGCTTTTGCGTCATGCCTTTCCGATTACGGAAAAAGCGGATTCGTTTGCCGATTGCCATAATAAAACCTCCGTTGTAGTTATAGTGATACAACCATTCTTGACTTAAACATTTCTGTTGAAGTTAGTATAACATTGTGCAATAGGAATAGCAAGAGGAACTTAAATAAAAAAAGTTAAGATTTTTCTGCAAACCACTTGACTTAACGGAATTTATTTAGTATCATGGATATAACTTAAACAAAAACAGTTAAATAAAGAAAGGAGAGGATAACTGAATGGCAGAAAAATCATTTATGACTGTGGAGGAAGTGGCAGCGGAACTGCGGGTGTCAAAGTCAAAAGCCTACCAGATTGTGCGGGAACTAAACGCAGAATTACAGAAACAGGGCTATCTGACGGTGGCTGGTCGTGTGAACGCTACATTTTTTCATAAAAAGGTCTGTTACAGCGATTAAGCGGAAAGGAGATGATTTGAATGGCTGTATACAAAGACAATGCTACAGGAACGTGGCGGGTAATCTATCGTTTCACGAATTGGAAAGGGGAGCGGAAGCAGACCCAGAAACGAGGATTTGCTACGAAGAGGGAAGCACAGGCGTGGGAACATGAAGCCATGCTGAAACAAGGTGCAAAGCTGGATATGACATTTGCCAGCTTCTTTGAGGTTTACGAAGCCGACAAGAAACAGCGTGTCAAGGAAAGCACATGGGAATCCAAAAGCCATGTAATCCGCACAAAGATTTTACCGTATTTCGGAAATCGGAAGATAGCGGAGATTGAAGCAAAAGACATTATCGCATGGCAGAATGAACTCATGGCGTACCGGGACGAGAAAGGGAAGCCTTATTCGGCGGATTATCTGAAAACCATACACGCCCAGCTTACAGCAATTTTCAACCATGCTGTGAACTTCTATAACCTGCCCTACAATCCGGCAAGGCGGGCCGGCACAATGGGAAATGAGGTTCCGAAAGAAATGGACTTCTGGACGAAAGAGGAATATCTGAAATTCTCCGAAGCCATGATGGATAAGCCCCGTTCCTATTATGCCTTTGAAATGCTTTACTGGTGCGGAATCCGCTCCGGCGAACTGCTGGCACTCACTCCGGCTGATTTTGATTTTCAGAAGCAGACAGTCACAATCAGCAAGACGTTTCACCGATCTAAAGGGCGGGATATTATCACAAGTCCGAAAACAAAAAAGAGTAACCGTACAATCAAAATGCCGCCATTTCTCTGTGAGGAAATACGGGAATATATCAAAATGCTTTACGACATTCAGCCAGACGAGCGGTTGTTTACGGTCACGAAATCCTATCTCAACCATGAGATGGAGCGAGGGGCGAAGCAGGCAGGAGTGAAAAAGATTCGTGTGCATGATATTCGTCATAGTGCGGTTTCTCTGTTAATCGACATGGGATTTTCGGTGTTGGCGATTGGGGAGCGCATGGGGCATGAAGCGGAGAAAATCACTTACCGCTATGCTCATTTATTCCCTACGGTGCAGACGGAAATGGCAGAAAAATTGGAAATGGAGCGAATGACAAAGGAGGATACAAATGGAAAGAACACTTGATTACAAAGGGCGGTGGCGCAATCATACAGTAGCGTTCCGGGTATCGAACGAGGAAGCGAATCTGCTTAACGATTTGGTGGCACTGTCGGGATTGACGAAGCAGGACTACATCACAAGGCGGCTGCTGTGCCGGGACGTGGTGGTACAGGGTAATCCGAGGGTGTATAAGGCTCTGAAAAATCAAATGGCGGCTATCTACGAGGAATTGAAGCGGCTGGAAGCATTAAGCCCGGACAATGACGAACTGCTCTATACGTTACAGGTAATCGGAATCACATTAGACGGTCTGAAAGGAGAAGATGAATGACAGAAAAAATAAAAACGACTGCTCCCGTATTATCTGTTGGCGCAGATAGGGAACAGCCGAATACAAAAAATCACAAAGAAATTATAGCAAATGAAACAGCACAAATCAATCTGCAAGCCGCACAAAACCCGGAGAAATCCAGGAGCGGCGGGCTTCAAATCGTTTCCATGACGGAACTGTATGATACCGTATATCCACCGAGAACACCGGTTGTGGACGGGTTTCTCTACGGCGGTACTTACCTCTTTGTAGGTGCGCCGAAAGTTGGAAAATCGTTCTTTATGGGGCAGCTTGCCTACCATGTGGCAATGGGGCTTCCACTGTGGGATTATCCCGTCCGAAAGGGGACGGTGCTGTATCTGGCACTGGAAGATGATTACGCAAGGCTTCAGCGCCGACTCTCCGGTATGTTCGGTGTGGAATGTGCGGATAACCTGTACTTTGCGACACAGGCAAAGACCTTGAATGAGGGATTAGACAGGCAATTAGAGGAATTTCTGAAAGAGCATACAGACGCAAGGCTGATTATCATTGACACGCTCCAGAAAGTGCGTGAGGTTGGCGGGGACAGGTACAGCTATTCCAGTGATTACGAGATTGTGACAAAGTTAAAATCGTTCAGCGATAAATACGGTATCTGCCTGCTGGTGGTTCATCACACACGCAAGCTGGAATCCGAGGACAGCTTTGATATGATTTCCGGCACAAATGGGTTGCTTGGAGCGCAGACGGGGCGTTTATCATGCACAAGAAAAAGCGTACTGACAATGAGGCAGTGCTGGATATTGTGGGGCGTGACCAGCCGGATCAGGAACTGACCATAGAGTTTGACCGGGAGTGCTGCGTCTGGAAATTTAAAAAGGCGGAGACGGAACTGTGGAAACAACCGCCGAATCCTCTGCTGGAAGCAATCAACAATTTTCTGACAGAGGATAAGCCGGAATGGGAGGGGACAGCAACAGAACTTGTGAGCCAGTTGCCGGATATGCAGATACAGGCAAACGTGCTTTCCAGAAAATTGAATGTAGTCAATAGTCAGTTGCTTAATAACTATGGAATTTTCTATGACAATAAGCGAGGGCATGAAAGGAAGATTGTTCTGAAACGGCTTGAGCCGAGAGAGTAAAAGCGACGATATGCGTCGGTTGCGACGGTATTTTTTACAGTGGGCTGGTATAGAAAATATTGACGCTATCGACGCAAACCGACGCAGAAAGGATTAAGTGATGAAAAACGTGCAAATTCCTTATGAATTGTTTGTATCTCTGCTCCGCTATCATCTAATGGAAGATGATGATTGTCTGAATGAAATCCGGCAGGGATTGGAGCAGAAATTGGATTCTCTGGTGCGCCATGAATTATATGCGAAATATAAGACTGCGCCCACACAGGAAGAACGGGAAAATGCCAGACAGGAATATCTGGAAAAACGTGGAGTGCCGGATAGCTTCCGCTGGTAGTTTTCCTTTGATGATAACAGACAGGAGCGTGTCACGCTCCTGTGGATAGCAGATAACGAGAAAGGTGTGATTTGATGATAATTCAGCCGGAATGGGGAACCCGGAACGTGAACAAATATTTTTACGAAAATGAAGCCCGTAGGATTGCCGCATTCAATGAAATCTTTGGAGATGTGGAACTGACTGCGGCAGAAATGCGGACGCTGGTATGGCTGTGTGGGTGGGAGGAATGTACAGTAGAAAACGTACTTTCGGCTATCCGAAAAGCTATGGCGGAAGCAAAGCGGCGGGAACAGCCGCCCGTCCGTAGGACGGAAAAGCCCTCGGCAGAGCGCAAAGGCAGCTTTTGATGGACGGAACGGCTGTCAAAAGTGCTTTTGCGTTACTTTCGGCGAAAGTAACAAAGCTTATGCGCCGTATCCGGCGCTGATTACCCGAACAGGGAGAAAGGATATTGATTGAAGCGAACAATCAGCTTTATGACAGGAAAAGGCTCTGTCAACCATAACAGCAGAAAATTTCATGCAAAGAATACTGACCCGGAAAGAAGCTGTCTGAACGTGGAATACTGCAACGAAAATATTAAGGACGTATATCACGAATTGTTTGATGAAGCACTCGCCCGGTACAATGAGAAGCAGACTAGAAGTGACCGCCGGATTGATGATTATTATGGGAAAATCTGTTCCGGCAAGCAGGAAAAACCATTCCATGAGATTATCCTGCAAATCGGGGATAAGGACAACATGGGAGCGAAAACGGAGAACGGACAGCTTGCGGTAAAAGTGTTGGATAAATATATGCAGGACTTTCAGCAACGAAATCCTACGTTGAGGGTGTTCAGTGCCTATCTTCATATGGACGAAGCAACGCCCCACTTGCATATAGATTTTGTACCGTATACGACAGGAAGCAAGCGGGGACTTGATACAAGAGTTTCTTTGAAACAGGCGTTATCTGCTCTCGGATTTAAAGGCGGCGCAAGACGGGAAACGGAATTAAATCAGTGGGTGGCTTATGAGAAAGAACAGCTTGCCGCTGTCATGCTGGAACATGGGATTGAGTGGGAGAAGAAAGGCACACATGAAAAGCATTTATCTGTCTTGGATTTTGAAAAAAAGGAGCGGGCAAAGGAAGTTGCAGAACTGGAAACGAAAAAAGCGGAATTGCAGGAAGAAAACGCTACTTTTCAAGAAATCAACGAAGATTTGCATGAACAGTTGTTACAGGTTGATGATGAGATTCGTTCCTTACAGGAAGATTTGCAGGAGTCCCGGCAGGAAGCAGAGAAAGCACAGAAACAGGCGGACAAATATCAGAAGCGCATGAATGAACTTGCTCCTATGGTAAAGAACATGGAAAAGCTGGCGGCAGACTTTTCCGCAGATCCGGAGCAGACGTTTCCAGAAGCGGCGGTTATGGAATCTGCAAAGTCGTATCGGGAAAAGAAAGCAAAACCGCTGGTAAAGAAAATTGTACAAGTTATGCGCTCCGTTTATTCGGCATATCTGGATATTTCAAATAAGTTTACAAAGCTGCAAGCGGCGTATAACAGGGAACGGAGCGGAAACGAGCGACTGACAAACAGGCTGGAAGAAGTTTTGGAGGAAAACCGGGAATTGAGGATAGTGGTGGAAGATTTTGGGCGTATAAAAGCTGTGGTCGGCTCTGAACAGGTTAATGCTGTGATTGACCGGGTAAAGCAGCAGGAACAGATAGAAGCCGAGCAGAAACGGGCTGCAAGGAGAAAACATAATCGGGAAGCCCGCTGACAGGCGGAGGGCTGCTTAAAGACCTCTTAGCTGCATGAAGCGAATCCCCGCCAGTTAGTCAAGAGTGGCGTAGCCGTTAATTTACTCTTGACTGGCTGGTGGGGATTTGCTATTTCCATTTACTCTTTCAAACGAAGAAGTTATAATTAAAATATAAAGGCTGAAGAAAGGTTAAGGGAGAATGGATATTACAAAGGAATTAAAAAAGGATGGTATGTTACTAAAAAAGATTCCTAAAAAGGAACAAACGATAGATATTTGCAAAATGGCTATTAGACAGAATCCTTTAGCTTTACAATTTGTGTCCAGAAAATGTTTGGATTCAAAAATGTGCTTAGCAGCGGTAAAAAAGGATGGACAGGCATTTCGGTATGTTCCTAGTCAATTTATTACGAGGAAAATGTGCGAATTGGCAGTTGAGGCAGACCCGGAACTTTTGAATAATGTACCAGAGAATTTTAGGACATTGAGAATTTGTATAAATGCTATTAAAAAAGATGTAAGTACTTTATCATATGTATCACGAGAAAAAAGATATGAATTGTTTGACAATAACACAGAAATTGATTTAATTAAAAAGGTTGTAGAGCATAATTCTAAATGGTTAATGTATATGCCTAACCGCCCAGATGTGAGGGCGTTTTGTATAAGTTGTATGGAAGAAGATTTTTCTGTTGCACAGTATATGCCAGAGCAGATAAAAATTGCTGATGATATTCTGAACTATCAAAAAACGAAAGGAAAATTACATTTTATACACAAGTATTATAATTCCGAAGAAGGAAAATTTTGTGTAAAAATTAAGGTTGTATGTGGACAACATGCCTCAATATTTGATGAAAATGAGATGATAGAAGAATCATATTGTGTTGTGATGGAATTTGGAGACTTTGACAAGTTTTATAGCTTTTTAGATGGAGATCTTTTTGATGCAGAATTAAGAAATTTTGATTTTAAAGGAATAGATTTAAAGCAATATAATATTGATGGTGCTACTATCAATAGTGAAATATTGCAATTACAAGGATTATATGACGGGACATATTTTTCATCTATTAAAAAGATTTTGGAAACAGATTCAGATGAATTTATGGGAAGTAATGAGATTATGATACCTAATGAATTTTGTTATCCCAAACCTATAGATGATGATGAACATGAGCGATTTGATATTAGTCATATTCCGTTTTTTTATATTAGTGACATTCACTTAGCACATCGAGTTTGCAATAAATTTAAGGATAAGGCAACAAAAGAAGAAATACGCTCATATATAAAGTATTTAGCAAGAAGTATGGTTTCTTCCATTGGAACCAGGCCATATAATAGCTATTTGCTGATTGCAGGAGATACTTCATCTATTTTTGAGTTTGCCGCTATTTTTTATAACGAACTTATACAGTGGTGGAATCCAAATCAGATAGTGGTTGTGCCTGGTAATCACGAATTATGGGATCCTTGTATTGACATGGAAGATAATATAGAAATATATAGGAAATTTTTTGATGATTTAGGTATAATATTTTTACAAAATGATTTAATGTGTGTAGAAGATAGGAAAAAATGTGAGATATTCAGTGAAGTAGAAATATTGAAAATGAGTGAAGAAGAAATAAGGAGCAAGTCTCAATGTTGTTCGGTCATTATTTTGGGTGGAATAGGATTTAGTGGTTTAAATGAAAAATTCAATGCCTCAAATATTCGATATGGGAAAAGTTTTGATGAATTATCAAGAGAAGCAGCTTTGAGGAAAGATATACAAGAGGCAATTCGTTTTAATACGATATACACCAAAATATTAAAAAGCTTAGACAAAAGCAGAGTTATTGTCCTTACACACGTCAAAAAAGGAGACTGGAATACTGAACCACATAATCCGTATTGGATATATTTGAATGGGCACAATCACCAAAACTTTTATGAAGTGAGCGATAGAAGAACTATATATGCTGATAACCAAATTGGATATAGAACAAAGAATATTGGGTTAAAATATTTCTATTGTGATAATAATTATGATATATTTGCTTATTATCAAGACGGAATACATGAAATAACACGGGAGCAGTATATTGATTTTAACAGAGGGAAATTGGTTTCCATGTCATTTAAAAGGGAAGATGGAACAATTTATATGCTAAAAAGAAATAGTATATATTTATTTTTGATATACTGTGAATACTCCAAACGTTCAAGAGGAAAATCACTATATCTTATGAATGGTGGAAAGTTGGGGAGATTAGGACGAAATAGGATAGAGGATTTAGCTTATTATTATGATAACCTCAAAAAATATGTGGAAAATGTAAATCAACTACTATACAGGTACGTGGGAGGTCAACAGAGAATTTCCGAATTTATCAAACATCTTGGCGGTTCTGGAAAGATACATGGTTGCATTGTTGATGTAGAAAGACCTAATGAATTAGAAGGATTTTCATATTGTCATTTGTTTGTTAATCCGATAGATGGGAAAGTGACACCATATTTTGCTTATGATGTAAAATCAAGAATTGTATACAAAGATTTTAAGGCTTTACTGCAAGCACATGATAGTTGCAAGTTAATGGCTAATAATTATTTGAGGCTTGAAAAAGAATCTGTGCATAATTTACCGACTATTCAGTATTCGGGGCAGATGGAAGAATGGGAAAATGAAGATTCCATGTATGATGAGGGAGGTTATCTATATAAAATTTCTCGAATTATAAAAAGTTTACAGTATTGTGCGGAGAAAAATATTGTACGTCTTTGGAATGAAGAATTACTCAATTACGATTTTGTAAATAGGATTAAACAATCGAACAAAATTGACGAAATTGTAGATGACAGACTAATGATTGATGAAAAGAGTATTTAATGGTAATGTTACGTTTTAGACATTCTGAAATGCTTGTTTTGTAAGGAATTTCAAACGCTGTGGGAGAGGGTGTGATACTTTATACCTATATCCTCGAAAACGGGCTTCTATTGCGTAACATTTCAAAAATGTATTGTCAATCTGCGAAGATTTGCTATAATAAAGGCGTGGCAACATTTTGGCAACAGAAAATCAGCAAGCCAGAATAAATGATGTAATCGAAGTAAAAATCGGTGTGTATTTGCATAAAACTTAAACAAATACAGTTAATAACAACGAGGGACACGCCGAGTTTGAATAGTAGAAAGGGAGCCGGGAATCCGCTTAGATAGCGGACTTTCCGGCTCTTTGTGTGTGGCGTGATACCTGTTTGATACCTGCTTTTAACAATTAATTAGTTTAATCAGTTGAAGATGGAGAGTTTTTTTTATGAAATTTATTAAGTATGTGGATAGGGGGTAAAAGTATTGCATACTTAAGGAAGCAGCAAGTAATACCGATAATGGGTTTAATACATCTATAAAAAAACCAATTTAGGAAAACACCATGAAATCGATTCATGAAAACCAATTCTATTTTTAGCATACGTATTTTGTAATTCATGAAATGCGCTTTGTTTTTTTGAATAGGATTTGTAGCAAAATCATTTACAAAAAATCCCAATGCCTCATTTGCGGAAATTTGATTAAATGCGGATAAGCCAAGTTCTTTACGGATTTGTTTCATGATATTAGCAACAATATATATTATCATTTCTTGTTCATAGTATTTGCTTAATTGTATATGTTTGCTACTAGAAAAATCTCTAAAAAATATGTATTCTTTATATAATTTCTTGGAAGCATATAACATTAAAGATGAACCTATATCAAAGAATTGTTGTTGTATTTCTTTATTAAGATTTCCATTTTCATCAAGTTCTAACTTTTCTTGATTTGTGAAAGCAATACAAAGAAAAGAAATTAGCTTTAAATATTCAGGGCGTTTACTTTCGTATTTTTTAAACCTTAACTCTGACTGCCTATTAAGGATATAAATAATAATAGTTACAATAACAGAGAAAAATGCAATGTACTCAGACTTTAAATGGGTAGAAATGTAGGTAATAAAATTTTTGAAAATTTCAACGGTATCCATATTAGTATTCCCCTATTATTTTTTCCATTTATAGAGGCATTCTTTATTATCACATCCTTTAGAATCAACTCTACTACAGGTGCTAGGCCAGTTCAATTTCCACTCCAAATATTCCTCTCTGGTAATCTCCCCAGCTTTCAACTCGTTTTTCCTAACCAGCCATTCACGCATAAAATCATCTACAACGCCATATTTGAACCACAAACCCACAGGCGGGTGAGCAGGCCAGTCATCACTGTCATTATAGCGCACAGAGGTATCATCCGAAGCATTACACTTCCCCGGATTCCTTACAAGCTGAAAAAGGTTGATTGCGCCCGGATTATCTTCATCCAGCCAAAAGAAGGTCTGCATAATATCTTCTGCTGAACCGGAAACTTCACTAATAAAATTCAACGGATTCACGTCTAAAACTTTTGCTATCTGCAACAATGTATCTTTCTTAGGCACTCGATAATTCGTTTCATATTGGGCTATCCGGTTATCGGCTCCTTTTTCATCAAAGCCTATTCCAATACCTAACTCTTTTTGTGTCATGCCCCGGAAGTTACGGATAAACTTGATTTTTTCGCCTACTGTCATCTTCTATTCACCGCCTTTTCCCTTATTATAATGGATAATCTGAAAATAGTAAATAGAAATATTAACATTTTTGCGAAATAAATACTTGACATTAACATATAAGCGAATATATAATATGGGCATAGAATTAACACAAATGTTAATGAAATTAAATGAGCTGTATCGTTTGCCAACAGACTTCCGCTAAGACCCCGTAAGGGCGAGCGAAGAAAGACACTCCTGTAAATGGTGGGAATCTCGAAAAGGAGCAATCCCATAGCCGTATGAGCGGTTGAGGTCAGTTGAAACACTGGCAACAGACGATACAAACGGAAGCCACATATTAAAAAGGAAGGAGATTCATAATTGAACAACACTTTATTTGTAACAGCCGGGGAAATTGCAGAAGAATTAGGCATTTCAAAACCATTTGCCTACAAACTGGTACGACAGATGAATGAAGAATTAGAAGCAAAAGGTTTTCTTACTATCGCAGGAAGGGTAAGCCGGAAGTATTACGAAGAAAAGTTTTATGGAATAACAAAAGCGAATTAGAAAGGAAGTGGCATCATGGCAGCCTATAAAGACGAGAAGCGGGGAACGTGGTTCGTGTCGTTCCATTATAATGACTGGACTGGGAAGAATTGTAGGAAGGTCAAGAGGGGCTTTAAAACAAGGCGTGAGGCGGTGGAGTGGGAGCAGCATTTTCTGATGAAAGAAGGCTCTGATTTAGACATGACATTTTCTGAATTTGTGGCCGCTTACACCAGAGACATGCAGCCGAAGTTAAAACACAACACATGGCTCACGAAAGAACATATCGTTCGTACCAAATTACTTCCCTATTTTAAAGATAAGAAAATGCGGGATATTAAGCCGAAAGACATTATCCAGTGGCAGAATAAGCAGATTTCCTATCGTGATGAAAAAGGGAAACCCTATGCACCTACATATTTAAAAACGCTGCAATCAGAGTTAAGCGCACTATTCAACCATGCGGTACGGTTTTATGAACTAAAAAGTAATCCGGTGACAAAGGCCGGCCCGCTGGGTAAAGGTAGAGCGGAAGAAATGTTATTCTGGACAAAAGAAGAATACTTAAAATTTGCTGAAGCTGTCAAAGAGAAACCTTATTCTTATTATGCGTTCCAGATATTGTACTGGTGCGGTTTGAGATTAGGAGAATTGCTGGCCTTAACGCCGCAAGATATTGATTTTGAAAACAAGGTTATCAGAATCACAAAATCTTATCAGCGTTTACAGGGCGAGGACATCATAACAGACCCCAAAACACCAAAAAGTAAGCGGGTGATCAGTATGCCGGATTTCTTATGTGAGGAATTACAGGATTATATCAGCAGATTATACGGTGTCCTCCCCACAGACAGAATCTTTCATATGACAAAAAGTTACCTGCACCATGAAATGAGCAGAGGATCCAGTCTAGCAGGAATAAAGCGGATAAGAGTGCATGATTTACGTCATTCCCATGTATCGCTACTTATCAGCATGGGCTTTTCGGCGGTATCAATCGGGAATCGGGTAGGCCATGAAAGCGTGGATATAACTTACCGATATGCACATATGTTTCCGACCGAGCAAAGCCAAATGGCTATGAAACTTAACGAAGAATTTAGGGAGGGTACAGTAAAATGAGCGGAACACATAAATATCCTACTATCAGCTTTCGTATTTCGCCCAGAGAGCGACAGGAAATAGAAGCCAAGATATTTGTCAGCGGTATGAAAAAGAAGGATTATTTTATCCGCTCCTGCATTTACAACAGGGTTTGTGTGGTAGGTAAAAAAGAAACGGTATACCAGATAGTTGACAAGTTACAGGACATGGAAAAACATTTGACTGAATTGGCAGAAGATTTTACAGAGAATAAGGCGGAATTTACGGCGCAGGAATTAGAGGAAACGAAAGAAAGTTATCTGGATTTGTTAAAAGCAGTTTTATGGATGTTAGACGGGGCGAAATATCTCTGGCAAGGCAAAGAAAATACCCCGGAGGATTAAACCGGAGCATTTTCGTGATAACAAAAGCCGAAGCCTTTGTACCATATCTCGCAAATATAGTGTACCAAAGGCTCCGGCGAATTTCAACGAAAATCGCACAGGAAGGAGTAGGAAATGGAACAGTCGCAGGAGCAGCAGGAAGTAAAACTTATCAGTATGGATATGATTCAGAGCCAGCAGGTAGAGTGGCTCTGGTATCCGTACATTCCTTTTGGAAAAATAACAATCGTACAGGGTGATCCGGGTGAAGGGAAAACTACATTCGCTTTAAATCTGGCAGCGCGTATTTCTAAAGGAAAACGGTTCGGGCAGGAGGACACAACAGGCGTTCCTTTATCTGTCATTTATCAGACCGCAGAGGATGGCCTATCTGATACGGTTAAGCCCTGGCTTGAAGAAGCAAAGGCAGATTGCAGCCGGATACTTGTCATTGATGACCGAGAAAAATCTTTAACTATGGATGATGACCGGCTGGAAAAAGCTATCAATGCTACTGGGGCAAGGCTGCTTATCTTAGACCCTATTCAAGCCTATTTAGGCGGCGGTGTAGATATGAACCGGGCCAATGAAGCAAGAGATATGACAAAGAAATTAAGCCAGCTTGCAGAGCATACAGGGTGCGCCGTACTTCTTATCGGTCACATGAATAAAGCCAGCGGTGTCAAAGCAGCTTACCGTGGAATCGGCTCCATAGATTTTTTTGCGGTGGCAAGAAGTGTGTTATTGGTGGCACGAGTGGCGGAGCAGGAAAATATCCGGGTAATGGCGCAGATAAAAAACAATCTGGCTGAAGAAGGACAGCCCATAGCCTTTGAGCGGCGTAAAGATGAATTTCGTTATATGGGAGCCTATGATATTACAATAGATGAATTACTGGGCGGCTATTGTAAGACAAATAAAATACAACAGGCGAAGCAGCTTATCAAGGGATTGTATGGAAAAAATGTGTTGATTTCCAGTGCGGACATGGAGCAGAAAGCAGAAGCAATCGGCGTTTCTAAGAGAACGCTGGATATGGCTAAAAAGGAACTCAATATAAAATCTAAACGACAGGGAAGTAGCTGGTACTGGGATTTAGATAAATCATAAAATCCAAGAATGCAACAATGTAAGCCTTTCGTAATTGCAAGGTTAGGTCTGCAAAGATAACAGTGCAATTTATAAAGAAATACAATGTTGCGTTCTTACTTTCGGAAGGAGGGGAACGAGATGATTAGACAGCCGGAAAAAGGAAGCAGAAATGTATATGATATATTTTATGCGGCAGAGAAAAGAAAAGTAGATTTGCTTAACCAAGTGCTAGGGGAAGCGGAACTAACCGCACAGGAAGAAAATACGTTAATATGGCTTGCCGGGTGGGAGGATAGCACGGTTAGACATATCATATCAGCGTTCGAGAAAGCAAAACGATAGCTTTTTAGAAGCCCTCGGCGTTTGAGAGCGAAATACACCCGTCGCACAAACCTCCGGTTTATGCTCTGGGTATATTTCGCCCTTGCAGGGGGCTTTTGCCCGATAACGGGCTGGGTTCGTAAACGGACACCTTATGGTGTCTACTCACGGAAAGGAGCGTCATCTATCGCAAGAAATTCATTTATTCAAATATCCAAGCTGCATGATGTTCGAGGGAGGATAGACTATATATCCAGCCATGCCAGACAGGAAAATCAAAAATTCATTCAGGAAAATCCTGATATTCCAGTTATCGAACTTGATACCGTAGAAGGCGGCCGGGATAACAGCACGCAGGCTTTCCTTACCATCTTTTTCCGGAACTGTTCCCTTATGCTTATTTTTGTGCTGCAAGAGAAATCACAGGACCAGGTCATAAAAGTTTTCGACTATTTGACAGAAAAACTCGGTATTAAGGTTTTTCAGGAACTGTTCCCTGTAATCTTGACTGATAATGGTGTGGAATTTCAATTTCCAGAATGATTGGAGTGTGATAAAAATGGTGAAATTCGCACCAAAATCTTTTACTGCAATCCGAACTCTTCCTGGCAAAAAGGACGTATCGAGAAAAATCATGAATACATCCGATATGTGATTCCCAAAAGCCAGAGTCTGGATCACTATAAGCAGAGAGATGCCTGCGTACTTATGAATCATATCAACAGTGAAGCCAGAGACAGCCTGAACGGCTGCACTCCATTCAGGCTGTCTAAGATGCTTTTAAATAACAGGTTACACAGACTTTTATGTCTCCAGGAAATACCTGGCGACCAAGTCCACTTAAAACCATCGTTACTTAAAAAATAGAATTAGAATCAAGACGGAATCCACTGCCGAATTTAATCCTACAAAAATTTGGCATGTGGAATTTAGTCTTGCACACTTACCCAGATGCCTGTTTGCCATGCTTGCACACATGAAAACAGGCCCCTGTAAGGTCATTGTAACTCTATTTTTGTCACTCGTAAACCGAAATGAAGCGAATTAGGTGCTGCAAAATCAATGTTTTGTAGAAATCACGAATTCACTCTGTAATTTTACCATTATATCATAATGGACAGAAAAAGATATAAGGAGCAGATTGTTTATTTTATATTACTATCTTTAATGCCGTGTTTTTTCCATTTTGTTACAACACCTTGATATTCATTCTCTTTTTTCCTAACAAAAGGGGGAATACCAAATTGGAATATTATAAAATGTCTTATTTTTTGGCATAAATATTTTTTCTGATTATGGATATCTTCATAAAATTTATGGGATGCGTTATTCACCCTGTTATGAGTTTTATGATTGTTTAATGGATTGCTGGAAAAGGGTGTCTTAATAACAAGTGAATTGGAGATAGTTGCTCCAGAATAACACAATAATTTGTTTAATATTCTAACAGTGTCCTTTCCACCGTAATTCTCATATGTTGAAACGCTGATCGCATATTTTCCGAATAGCAATTGTTCGATCACAAAATGTCCACAGTCTATTATAACTTTCATTTGCCCGGAAACATTGCTTGCATATGTGGGAGAGCCTATTATAATTCCGTCTGCTGTTGCAATATCTTCTGATAATTTTTCAATGTCATCATTAAAAATACATGTTCCATTTTTATAGCATTTACAGCAACCAACGCAATATTGCAAATTCAAATCTGCAATATTATAAAAGTGAATTTCTACATTAGGGTAAGTTTCTAATTTTTGATACATTTCATGCAGTATCAATGCTGTCGCACCGTTTTTTCTGTAACTTCCGTTTATTATTATAATCTTCATGTGCCTTTCCCCTTTCAATTTCTATTATAGTGATATATAATACTTTTTGAAAAGTACGAACTTTTTTGTGTGATACTATCAAAAAGGAGAGAGTGTGTGAAAAAAGAGCCTTGTTATCTTCAAGATTTTGGATATGAAAGATTTGAAACGATTGTGGGAATGATTGGTGGGAAATGGAAATTAAGGATAATATATATGTTGGCGTTTCACGAAGTATTGAGATATGGGGAGTTGAAACGTTTGCTTGCTCCAATTACGCATAAAATGTTGACAAATCAATTAAAAGAATTGGAGAAAGATGGACTTATTGTTCGTAAGGAATATCCGCAAGTACCTCCAAAGGTTGAATATTATATGTCTGAAATGGGTAAAGGCTTAAGACCTGTGGTAAGGGCAATGTATGAATGGATTGAAAAGTATGATATTAAATAAATACGTAAAAATGCGAGTAAGGGCTGTATTTCCTTAATGATTATTTGGACATGGTGCTAGCACCATGTAATAAGAGATGATAATAAGAAAAGTAATAATGTAATTAAATTGTCAATAGTTAGAATGTTTTTAATAGAAATATTTTTACAATGTAAAATAGTAGGTTGTTTAGCGTAGCAAAAGGAAAAAAGGTTTTAGAAAGGGACAAAGACAGATATGGATAATATATATGAGCAGATTGTTGGGTTGTATAAGGAAGAAGACAAACAGAAAAGGGGCTATTTATTTGAGCATTTAATACGTGAAATTCAACCATGGACGTGTAGACCTCCTATAAGTGCTATTGGGATGGGGGAACAATTGGATGGTATATATGAATGGGATGGAAGGGTATTTATCATAGAAGCAAAAGCAAAAGAAGGAAAAATAATGCAAGGTTCTAGTGACTGGGAAGATTTTGAATTAAAAGTGCGTCGTCGAAATAAATCCGTGGTTGGATTATTTTTAAGCCTATTTGAAGTAGATGAGAGAATAGTCATGCAATGTGAAATGCTAAATAGAGAGGGATATAGTGTATTTGTTTTATATGGGGATATATGGAATAAATTATATAGCAATCCGATAAATTTTGATTTAATACTTAAATATTTATTGATTAATTCTAGAGTAAATAATAAAGCAACTATTTTTGATGTTGTGGAAGTAAAAAAATGGTTTTTCCATGTTGAGGATATTATTAAACAGTGTAGTGATATTTGTGTTAAAGGTTCTAGTAAATTTTTAAGACGTTTTAAGCAAGATAAGCATGAGGAACTGTATGTTAAAAGAACACTAGATGAGAAAATAGATAATTATATAAAAAACTTATATCCTAAAGCACTATCGCAGATTAAAAAAACTCGAAATAAAAGAACAGAAAATAAAAATATTACTTTTGAAATAAATAGAGAAATTCCTTCACAAATAGTGATAATTAGAGATATTTGCGGGGCAGGAAAAACAACTTTTGCAGTCGAAAATTCACTATCATCTGAAAAGTATATTTCGTTTTCTAAAGCTGCTTCTGAAGAAAATGTTGATTTTGCAGTAGAAGATATGCTGAAACAAATAGGGAATGACTATGGAATGAATGAGTTAATTGAAATAAATCGTCCTGTGGTTTTTGTGTTGGATTCATTGGATGAAGCACTAGGAATATCAAATAAACTAAAGGAAATAAAAGCACTTATACTTTTTTTGGAAAAATTAAATAATATTTCAAAAAAATATGGACTTTATGCATATCCAATTGCATTAATTTTTACTATTCGAGAAGATTATTGGAGAGAATGGGAATCTCTGTTTGAAGGTATGCGTGTAAAGCAATTTTTTAAAACCTGTTCGGAGTTTAATGATGAGGAATTTAAAATTGCATTAAATAATTATCAGAATACATATCATTATAAAATATGTAATACACTAGAAAAAGATGATATAATAACACTTTCCAATCCACTTAATTTATATATTTTTTCGGAAACAAGTAAATTTATGGGAAATATTGAAGTAAGAGGGATTTTTACAGCAAGTGTGTTACATAATTATTTTAAGAATAAGAGTGAAGAAATATATAAAAGAGGACTACAGGGAATAACACCTCGAATATTTTTGGATATTTGTGAAGAATTTTTAAGTAGATGTGCATATAAATCATTACATTTGGAAAAAAGTGATTTTTACGAATGTCTTGAAAACAAATATGCAATATTCATGCCTTATAGTGAAGAACTATTAAGACTTTATGAGTCCGAAATGATATTTCATTTTGATGAAGAAAATTTTTTGGTAGTTAGGCATATGAAATTTTTTGAATATTTATATGCAGACTATATGATACAGAGAACTAATTCTTTAAAAGAATGTGATGCAATGAAATTTTTGGATGTGTTTTTTAAGAAATTAAATGAAACACAATTGGTTGATTTGGTAGAGATATATAATAATATAAAATTTTTATATTCTATAAAAAAATGTAAGAGGACTGTTCAATACTATCTTGATCATTCTAATGAATTTATGCGAAATAAGCTTTGTAGTTTACGGAATAAGATTGCAAAAGGGAATGATGGTAGAATTGATGATTATAGTCAGATTATATGTGGGGAAAATATATCAGATGGTAATTTATTATTGGAAGCCTTCTTTGTTTGTGCAGCAAAATGTAATCAGCCGAATAATAAGGAGTTAATAGATTTATTTTTAAAGGCTTGGAAAGCTAATAGAAATAATGATATAAGGTGGAAGTTACTTCCTAAATTACATGCATATGGTTTAATAGATGAGGAAAAGGTAATTACTCAAATAATTAAAAGTAATTCTTGGAAAGAGTGGCAGGTATACCTTGGATATTTAATGCAAGGATATAATCCAAATAAATTTATTAAGTTTATGCAAGAAAGTGATGAATGTGATATTATGATGCTTTTAGAAAGGGGTGGTGAATGGACTCATGTGAAAAGGTTAATAGATATCTGTGATGATATATATTGTTAAAGTTTTTTGGGGGAAGAATAGATTGCATTTTTTTAAAGAACATTTATAATAAAATTTTGGCAACATTTTGGCAACAGAAAATCAGCAAGCCATAATAAATGATGTAATTGAAGTAAAAAACGGCGTAAATTCGTATAAAACTTAAACAAATATGGTTAATAACAACAAAGAACACGCCGAGTTTGAATAACGTCCTAAGTTCCGGGAACCATGTATTTATGCGGGTTCCCGGGCTTTTTTATGCCTCCGTGACATTGCTGTGACATTATAACGTGTAGAGCCATTATAGAGCCAGCCTGGGAACCGCCGGTTGATTATCAGGAAATTTCCTGCTATAATGCTTTCATGAGCACCGTGTACAGGGTGGCAGCCTCCCATCTTACAAGAGAGGGGAGGTGATGTAGTATGGGAACTTATGAAATTTTAAGTCTGCTCTTTTTGGGCGGCTCGTTCCTTATCGCATTACTGACCTACATAGACAGGCATAACAAGAAATAAAAAATGCCTACCCTGTCAGCCAACAGGATAGGCGCGTCCTCATGTAGGACGTAAATTGACTCGTAGGCTTCCACCTTGTGGGCGGTTGCTCTTTTATATGCTTATTATACATTATATTTTTAGATTTTGCAAGGCTCAGAGAAATTTCATCGGCAGGCCTCGGCTGGCAAGACAATAGACCATGCCGCAGATTTCCAGGTATCCGGCCTGGAAGCATTGTTATAGTATGGAATGGAGGACTACCCAATGAATATACAAATCTTCGGAACAAAAAAATGCTTTGACACAAAGAAAGCCGAACGCTACTTCAAAGAGCGGAACATCAAATACCAATTAATCGACTTAAAAGAAAAAGGCATGAGTAAGGGGGAATACACAAGTGTGAAGCAGGCCGTGGGCGGTCTGGATATTATGTTGAATGATGATTGCAAAGATAAGGACGCACTGGCATTAATCAAGTACATTGCTGCTGAAGACCGGGATGAGAAAGTCCTGGAAAACCAGAAAGTCCTGAAGTCGCCCATTGTCAGAAATGGTAAGAAGGCTACAATTGGTTATCAGCCCGAAGTATGGAAGACATGGGATTAAACCGGATTAAATTATATGAATCTAACTCGACTTAACTTATCCCATTGCAACTTACTCAATGCAACTTACCCAATGCATTTTATTCAATGCAACTTACTCAATACAATTTACCCCAATGCTGCGAAAATTACCCCAACCAAGCTCAACTCAACCAAGCCAAACTCAACCAAGCCAAACTCAACAAAACCAAACTTAACCCAAGCCAACTCAACCCAACTAACCCCAACCCAACCACAAGCACCACCTGCCCACAATCATAAGAATAAAAAAGGGGGTCAATCCCATGGAAACACTCCGCGTAGCAGTCTGCGATGATGACAGGGTATACCTGGAGCAGATTAAAGAGGAAATAAAAGAGTATATCGGCAGTATGCCGGGAACCGTGGACATGCAGGTAAGCCTTTTTACCGATGGACGCAGGTTATATGAAGCAGGTCAGCAGCAGCCCTTTGACCTGGTGTTTCTGGATATTGAGATGCCGGAGAGGGATGGGTTCTGGCTGGCAGAGCAGTTGGGCATTAGCTGTCCGGAGACCCGGCTTATATTTGTTTCCAGTCATGAGAGCTGGGTGTTTGATGCCCACGAATACATGCCCCTGTGGTTTGTGAGGAAGGGACTTTTGAAACGGGATATGGGCCGGGCGCTGCAGAAGTATTTTCAGGTGACGGCCCGCAGGAAAATCAGTTATAAAATTCAGGGGGGCTTTGGCGCAGGCGAGGTGCTTCTGCGGGATATCATGTACATAGAGTGTAATGGCCATACACTGACCTACAAAATGTCCGGCGGAGCGGAGTACTCTGTTTACGGGAGCTTAAAGCCTGTGGCGGAGGAACTGAGGGATTATGGTTTTTTACGTATTCACCGGAATTATCTGGTGAATCAGGCGTATATTTCCCAGATAGAAAAACAGGATGCTGTTCTTAAAAACGGGGCAGTTATTCCTATGGGAAGGGACAGAAAAAAAGGCGTAAGGGAGATGATGATGGAGTATGGGAGAAAGCACGGCAGCCGCTTATGTGATTGATGTATTGTCCACCCTCGTGGCAATGGAATATATGGACCATGGTTTTGATAAGAAATATTCCGGTGCTGCCCGAATCATGCTGTTTACAGGCGGATGCCTTGCCTATTATGGAATCATGGTCCTGCTCAACCGTTATATTGTCTTTGAAGGATTCCTGGGAATCAGCTATGGCGTGGTATTGACAGCATATGGCTTGATTGCCCTGAATGGGAAGGCGCAAAAGGTCATTGTCCACAGTCTTTTGTGGATTCTGATAGCCATCAGCAGTTCTTATATGATCTATGGGACATTGGGGATTATTACAGGCAGAAGTCTTAATACACTGATGATCATGGACCGGGACGCGGTGGTATTTCCCATACTGGCAGGATGTGCCCTTAAATTTTCCATGGGCCGGGCAGCTCTGGCACTGTACGGACGGAAAAAGGGACCGGTCCAGGCTGAGGATGGAATGCTGGCAGGAACATTTTTCTGCATGTTTATTCTGATTATGGGAATGTTTCTTATGGAGGAAGGCAGACTGGACCAGAGAGGGAGATATGTTCTGGCTCTTTGTATGTTAATGGGAATTTTTGGGGTGATTGTTTTTATAGGAGGCTTTTACCACAGGCTGGAGCGGTACCGGAGGGAAGAACGCGAGGCGGAATTCAGAAGAGAAACCAAGTGCCAGCAGGAGGAACAGATTCGGGATTTATACAGAATGGGCCGGGAGGTAAACCGCCTGCGCCATGATATGAAGGGGCGCCTTAATGTGTTGTACCGCCTGGTGGTAAAGGAACGGTACGCAGAGGCGGCCGAATATATTGAACGCATGGGAGCAGACCTGGGAAACTATCCTGAACTGCCCCAGGATACAGGCAATGAGGGATTAAATGCAGCCCTGATTAAAGCGGTTCAGGAGTGCAGGGAAAAGGAAATCCGGTTCCGGTATGTGATTATGGGAAGGCCGGACAGGATTGACAGCATGGACATGGGCACCCTTTTGTATAATCTGCTTTCTAATGGAATCGAAGCCTGCATGGCGGTTGAGACAGAACGTGAACTGGAGCTGGTGGTGAGGGAAGAGGACGGAACAACCGAGATTTTCATGGAAAATACCATATCAGGGTCTGTGCTGAAGAACAATCCCAATCTTGAAAGCAGAAAACAGGATAAGAGGTATCATGGGTTTGGAATAGAGAGCATACGGGGGATTATTGGAAAATATCAAGGACATTACAGTTACAGGGAAGAATCAGGACGGTTCATTCAGGAAATTGATTTGCGAGATGGCTGAATGATACCGTCTTGCTTTTTGTGCCGAAATAGTACGGCTTATGCTGTACCAATTGTTTTTTTACAATTCATACGTATAATAAAACTGGAAAGAATGACTGGAACATAGTAGCATTCTATCACGGAAATGCCATTGTTACAAAAGAGGAGGAAACAGTATATGACAGCCCAGAACAAAGAAACATACTTAGAGAGTATGAACGAGGAGTACAAGCAAAAGCATTATCCGGAAGGATCTGTGTTTAAGGCTCATAAAAAGGCTATGAAGGGAGTCAATGCGGGCCTGGGCCTGTTTTTTATGGGAGCCTTTCTGGCGGGCAGCATAGCCGGCCTGGTCTGGTCCATAAACAGAACCCTGGAAATCATCCGGGATAAAGAAGAAAATATGCTGGGAGTGGGAATCGGGATTTCGGTTTTCTTTCTTTTGCTGGTGGCGGTATTCGGAGTAGCTGTTTTTTTTATAACCAAAGATATTAGAAAGACTGTGGATGATTGGATTCGCGTTGCTGCCAAGGCCGGCGGATTAGAGGAACAGGAGATACGGGAATTTGACAAACAGGCCATGGGTCCGGACAGCCTGATTCTGAATCACCTTGGAAAGCTGAAATCCTTTACCACCGGGCAGAAGAGGGGAATTCTGACCAGGGATTATATCTGTCTTTACGGTGGCAACATGCCATGCGTATTGAAAGTCAGCCGGCTTACACAAGCGTACATCAAGGATAATACATACTATGTGAAAGTCGGAAAAACCAGAAAGCAGGCTCATTACCTGACCATCCATCTGATGACTGAGGATAAAAAAACAGCATGGGCCGAGACATCACGGGAGGCTGCCAGGGCGCTTCAGGAGGAATTGGAGATCCGGTGTCCCGGAATTGACACTGCCGGCGGATCGGTACTGCCGGGATAACAATGAGGGGGATATGGTATGGGAAGCGATAATACAAACAGGAGAACGGTGGAAACAGAATTCAAAAAGGCCATGGTGCGCGTCAATGTGCCTGTAGGTCTGTTGGTAACTGCCTTTGGGATTGGCCTGATGGTACTGGTAGGCAGCTATCTGATAAAGTATTTTCGGGGTGCAGTTCCGCTCCGTGAAGTATACGGGACAGAACAGGCCGGGGATGAATATGTAAGCTTTGATATAAACTATGTGCTGGATGCCTTCATGGAAAGCTACCGTACCCGCAGCGGGGTGCGCACCAAGAGCAGTATATATTATCTGGTGCTGGATGAGGAGGCGGGAGCTGTTCCTGTGCGTATTTCCGGTAAAATGGAGGCGGAAATGGACCGGATTATGGACGAAACCTGGGATTATTTAAAGGGTGTGCGTTCCGAGCCGCCTCAGGGAATGCACGTGGAAGGCACCCTGAAGAAACTGAAGGGTGATGGCAAAAAATACTATGACAGGGCGGTCCGGAGTTTTGACCTGGAGACGGAAACGGAGAGTTATTATTTTTGGGCAGGCATGCTGGATAACCAGACACCCTCCAGTGCCATGGGAACCACCGGCCTCGGGGCCGTTATCGCGCTCCTTGGGCTATTTATCCTGTCCTCCATGCTTAAAAAACATCATGTCGCAGCAGTACAGACGTTTCTGGACAGCCATAAAACCGTAAACAGGGAAAGACTGGATGAAGATTTCCGGAATGCCCGGAAGATAAGCGGCACATTCTGGATTGGCGAGGATCTAACATATGGAATCGTGGGTAAGCCAGTGATTCTGGTGAACCAGGAACTTAAAAAGGTTCGGTTCCAGGTAAAGAAGGTTGGGCGCGGCACCAGTACGGAGCTGGTGTGCGTGATGGCGGATGGAAAGGAATACGAATTTACGATGAACCGGAAAGACGCGGATGAGGCCATAGCTCTTTATCACGCAAAATTTCCAGCCCTTAAAATGGCTTCCAGCCTCAAGGGAAAGCTTATGGTGCCAGAGGATGGGGATACAGAAAGCAATTGAAATCCATGAAATAGAAAAGGAAAGCAGGGCATAAAAGTACTGCATAAGGGTAGAGCATGACAGCAAACACCGGAGGTACGGACATAGGGCCGTTATTTCCCGGTGTTTGTTTGTATTTTGTCTGCTTTGCCAAAAACGCAGGCGCAGGCTTATGGTCCGGTTTAACTGACGGCCCGCATCATCTCAAGCTCAACAATATTCCCAAATCCGGTATCCTGCGTAAATGTATTACCGGTAAACTTAAACCCCATATGCTCATAAAAAATGATTGCAGGGGTATTGCTCTGGAGGACATATAATACTGCTGTCTTATGGGGGAGCATACTCAGGGCTTTTTCCATCAGAGCTTTGCCGATTCCAAGGTGTTGATACTTTTTTAGTACGTAAAGTGCATTGATTTCAGACATGCCTGTTCTGTGTGTATAATCCCTTGCCTCCGGTGAGTACCATATGAAGCCCACCACTGTTTCGCCCACAAGGGCCACATAGGTGTTCTGGGGATGTTCCAGCGTGGACTTATAACAAGCCATAAACGTTCTGCTGTCAAGGTATTCATTCGGCATTAATCCCCTGTATGTTTCGGACCATGCTGTGTATTGGACATGTGCTTTGCCATTATAGTGTTTTTCTGTCATTTCTGTAATTGTATAAATCATTTACCCACCTGCTATGGATTGATATATAGAGAAGCTGCGGCAGCCTGTTGCTGCTTAATGGCATTATTATATCGCAAGATGATGAATCCGTCCATCAAGGGCAAGAAAATCCATCTGTCTATTGGATACCCTTCTGGATATTTTACTATGCTCACTGGTTGGAGCTCTCTCAGGAAGATTGGAGCAGGATATATGGCGCCCGGCCTTTTGACGTCCTGGCTGTTCCGTGTTACAATGACATAAAAAAGCACGGGGGATACCATATGAAATACCATTGGAATGATCACAGCAAGGATGACCCGGATGCCGGTGTATCCGCCGGGAAGTCCCATCCGGTTGAAATCCTTACCATGGAAGAGTTTCGGACCGCCTGCCCGGATATTTACCGGAGAATATTTTCCGGCAGCGGTCTGAACCATATACGGTTCTGCAAGGCAGATGTGTTTAGAGCAGCGGTGGCAGGCACATTTGCCATTCCTTCCAAGGAGGACCCGTCAAAGGAAAAACAGGTATTCGGCTATTGCCTTACCGGGGAAAAGCTGATCTTTATGGATGACAGCGGTTATGTAAGGGAGCTTTTGGATGAGATGCAGGATTACCAGATGACAGATGTAACATCTCCTTCCCTGCAGCTTTTTGATGTGATGGAATATCTGCTGAAGGAGGATGTGATTTTTCTCCAGCAGTACGAGGACAGCCTGACACGTCTGGAGGAAGGACTGCTTAAGAGGGAGTCAGAGGAATTTGACGTGAAAATCCTGGCAGCCAGGAAGGATTTGTCCGCATTGAGCGTTTACTATGAACAGCTCTCCGACATGGGGGAAACCCTGCAGCAGGATGCGGCCGAGAGAGGGAATGAAAGGGACAGCCTGTTGTTTGGCCTATTTTCCGATAAGGCGGGGCGCCTTTATTCCACGGTGCAGATGATGAAGGAGTATTCCATGCAGCTGCGAGAAATGCATCAGACCCAGGTGGACATACGCCAGAATGAAATCATGAAATTCCTCACCATTGTGACCACTGTATTCATGCCCCTTTCCCTGATTGCGGGATGGTACGGCATGAATTTTGTCAATATGCCGGAGCTGGGCTTTCCCTATGGCTACGCAGTGATTTGCATTCTCTGTCTGCTGATTGTGGCAGTGGAAATATGGTTCTTTAAGAGGAAGAAGTGGTTTTAGGACAGGGCATTTTGGAGCGGGGAATAAGGCAGGAGGAAAATACATGAACCGGATTCACATGGAGCTGGTACAAACCATATATGATTACGGGGAATACTACTGGATGATTGACGGCAGACCCATTGTCAGATATCTGAATGAGGCGGTAAGTGCAGGGGCATGTCCCAGGCTGGAAGTATTCGGCTCCCTGGAAGGACTTCTGCCCGCGTGGACAGGTGAGCTGGTGTGGAAGGCTGAGAACCGTTTTATCTGGGAGCTGGTGGATTCATCCGAGGACTTGAATGTGCCTGTACTTGTGTGCGAGGATGACTGCGATTTGAGCTGCATTGTCATAATGGCGAAAATCAGGAAGGAACCGGATACTGTATACTGGGACAGTTTTGGGGTGCTGAGTTTGGAAAACCAGGATTTCCGGATGGAGAAGCAGTCAGGTATCCTGTGCCTGGAAGCATATACGGACCAGGACTGGGAGGAATATGGGGATAACATAGCATGTGAGCAATTTGACAGTCCTGAATACAGGAAATGGGTGTCGGAACATTGGGATGAAGAGCTGATTCGCAGGAGGCGAAACTATACGAAGCCCTATATGCAGAGGGAGGAGAATATCACCTGGATATGCTCTCCCTTGTGGCAGTTTGAACGGAAGGAATACGAACGCATGGTGGAGGATTACCGGAAGGTATATGAGGACAGGATGGGAAGGGATTGAGCCTTGGAGCAGAACGGTTCTGTTTTTGGGGTTGGGAGTTGGCATGTGTTTTTGCGGTTTTAATGTTGTGCGGCGTATGAGGATGGATGGGGGTGGGGGCAAGAATCTGTTAAATTCACGTATATTAAAAATCCGCTAAGATTCCATGTATACCGTTGACAACCCGCCGCCCATCCCGTATAATGCTGCATAATACAGAGGTATCTGCATTCACACAATGATTTCAATATAACTTTAACATAACTATGTAAAGACAACTATTTTAGTGATTGGCAAGAGGAGCTTGGAATAAGGATGGGCGACGCTGACAGCGGCGGAAGCCAGGATTGTGATTATAACAATATAGGATTATGCACCGGCAGATTCAAGGCATAACCTGCATCTTTCATAAGAATGCGGGCTATGTCTTTTTGCGTTGCCGTACCGTTCATTTTATCCGGCTCATGGCTTAAAAACAGTAATGACGCAAAGCGGAGGGACACACATGTATTACGGAAAAGACGGATACTGGAAGAAAGTGCAGGAATACCTGCCGGAAGAAAACCGGCTGACCGGGGGGTGGCGGCCGGATGAGTATTTTGTGGGAATAGGCAGGTTTGGCATACATATAGACCACTACAGGGTAAAGGAACCAAAAGCGCGGGTTATACTGTTTCACGGTGTGGGGGGAAACGGAAGGCTTCTATCTTTGATAGCAGTGCCCCTCATGAAGCAGGGTTACGAGGTAATCTGTCCGGACCTTCCCCTCTATGGAATGACCGAGTATTACGGAAAGGTGGTATACCAGGATTGGGTGGACTGCGCGGCTGAGATAGTCATGTACTATCAGGCCAGGGAGATAAGGCCTACCTTTCTGTTCGGCCTCAGCGCAGGGGGAATCCTGGCATATCAGACTGCATCCGGACTGCCTGAGATTCAGGGAGTGATAGCAACCTGCCTTCTGGACCAGAGAGAGCCGTTGGTCCGGAAAAGCGTTGTGAGTTCCGGGTGGATGGCAGACCACGGCCTCAGGCTCATATCAAAGGCATCCGCATGGCTGGGCTTTATAAAAGTGCCCGTAAAGTGGGTGGGGAATATGAAGGCAATCGTAAACCATGAGGAACTGGCTGAGGTGCTGATGAGAGACAGGCGTTCTTCCGGGGCAAAGGTGCCGGTGGCATTTCTGCACACGCTTTTAAATCCCCATATCCACCCGGAGCCGGAGCGCTTTAGCAGGTGTCCCGTGCTTCTGGTGCACCCGGAAAATGACAGATGGACAGATGCCAGTCTCAGCAGGATATTCTATGACAGACTGAATTGCAGTAAGGATATGAAGCTGTTAAAGGGGGCGGGCCATTTTCCAATAGAAAAGGAAGGGCTGATGCATCTGGAACAATACTGTGTGGAGTTTTTGGAAGAATGTCTGGCGCAGCGCCTTGTAAGTAACTGCCAATAGGGGAAGCTGGCTGGATTGCCATGTGGTAAATCATATCAAAAGATGGTATGATAATACTCATTGAAACAGGCTGTATCATTGTATGGGAGAATGCGCGCATGGAAGAACGGATATTGCAAATCATAAAAGGTGAGGACCGTAAGAATCCCCTGACAGATGAGGAGATAGCGTCCCGACTGCAGGTATTCAGGGAGGATGTGACCACGGTACGCCGGGAGCACCATATACCTGATTCCAGGAAGCGGAGGAAGCCGGTCATATTTGAGGACATGAAGCGGATTCTGACAGAACATCCGGACGTGTCGGACCGCGGGCTTACCAGAATGCTGGAGGAAGCCGGCTACAGGATAGGAAAATATGCCGCAGGCAGGCTGCGGGAGGAACTGTTGGAGATATGGACTCCTTTTGGCGCCTGCCAGGAGAAGGAGGGAGCTGGTCTGGCACCGGATTTAGCGAAACATACGGAATATGCAAAACATACGGAATATGCAAAACATACGGAATATGCGAAACATGCGGAATATGAAGAACCTGCGGAATCCGGGGCGGAGGATGAAAGGGCTAATGCGTTCAGCGCTTTTGTAGGGTTTGACGGTAGCATGAAGACTCAGATTACCCGTGCCCAGGCTGCCGTGCTGTATCCGCCCAGAGGTCTGCACTGCCTTATATACGGACCTTCTGGCGTGGGGAAAAGCTTTCTGGCGGAGCTCATGCATGAGTATGCCTGCAGTACTGAAAATTTTGGTAAGGACGCTCCCTACTTTGAGTTTAACTGTGCGGATTATGCGGATAATCCCCAGCTTCTGCTGGCCCAGCTCTTCGGATACAGCAAGGGGGCATTCACCGGCGCTTCTGACAATAAAAAGGGGGTAGTGGAGCTGTGTAATGGGGGAATTCTGTTCCTGGATGAGGTGCACAGGCTGCCCCCGGAGGGCCAGGAGATCCTTTTTTACCTGATGGATAAGGGGAGGTTGAGACGTCTGGGGGAAGTGGATACCCAGCGGGAAAGCCATGTGATGGTCATTGCCGCAACCACGGAAAATCCCCAGAGCTCCCTGCTTCTGACCTTCAGGCGCAGGATTCCCATGGTGATAGAAATTCCCTCCTTAAAGGACCGGCCGGCGGGAGAGAAGCTGCAGTTTATCCTGCGGTTTTTCCAGTGGGAATCCAGACGTCTGGGGAAACAGATAAAAATAAGGCAGCAGGCGCTCTGGTGTCTGTTGGGCGGGGACTGCCCGGGCAATGTGGGACAGCTTAAATCGGATATACAGGTGTGCTGTGCCAAAGCGTTTCTGGAAGGACGGGCCAGAAAGGACGGACGTATCACCGTATCATTCGCCAGCCTGACGGAGAACCTGAGGAAGGGTTATGTGCCTGACCGGATTACTAAAGAGATAAAGGAACTGTGCCCTGACGACTGTTATGTGTTTCCCGATGATACCGGGGAATCAGCAGGAAAATCAGGAACGGAAACCTTTTTGGAGGGCTTTAACATATATGAATCCCTGGAGGAAAAGTATGACCAGCTGCTGAGGGACGGCCTTAGGGAACAGGACATCGAAGTCCAGCTCACCGACGAGATAGAGTCAAGGTTCCAGCGCCATATCCATGAATTCCAGAAGTCGGGTATACGTGAGGACGAGATTGCCTCTATTGTGGGGGACGACATTCTGCGCATGACGAGGGATATCTGTGATCTGGCCAGGAAACGGCTTCCCGGGCTGGAGGAACAGGTGGTGTTTCCTCTGGCCATTCATCTGAACATGGCCATGGAGCGGATGCGCAGCCACGGGCGTATGGTGTACCCAGGCATGGAGAATATTCGCCAGCAGTCTTACGAGGATTATGAAGCTGCCTGCTATGCTGTGGATGAAATACAGAAAAAGTATTATCTGACCCTGCCGGAAGAGGAAAAGGCATTCCTGGCCATGTACTTCAGAAAATTCAGGAAAAAGGACATGGCCCAGGAGGGGAGAATTGGGGTGCTGGTGGTATCCCATGGCCCGGTGGCCAGCGGAATGGCCCAGGTTGCCAATGCCATCATGGGAACGGAACACGCTGTTGGAGTGGATATGAACCTGTGGGATACGCCGGCTCAGATGGCGGAAAAGACAGTGGATATGGCCAGGCGCGTCAACCAGGGAAAAGGCTGCATCGTGCTGGCTGACATGGGCTCACTCCTGAATGTGGGACAGAAGATTCGGGAGGAGACAGGCATGCAGGTCCGGGTGCTGCCCCGTACAGACACCATGATGGTGGTGGAAGCAGTGCGAAAGACCATGTGGACGGATGAATCCCTGAACGAGATTGCGGATGAACTGGATAAGATTAAACTTACCGGAACCAGGGAACAGAGCGAGTCCAGGAAAAAAGCGATTTTGTGCCTGTGCATCACAGGACAGGGAGCTGCCGTAAAATTAAAGGAACATTTGACGGAACGCCTGAAGAGCAACCTGGCCGGGACCGTTGTAGTGACCAGGGGGTATATTGAGGATTCCAGCATTGATCGCATCATTGCCAACACGGAAAAGGAGTATGAGATACTGGCTATTGTGGGCACCATCAATCCGGATTCAGGCACTTATCCGTTTATATCTGTAAGCCGGGTTTACAGCCCGGAGGGCATCAGGCAGCTTCGCGGCATATTAAAGCGGAGTGCCATGTTCGAAGAAAACCAGCTGTCGGAGGTTATCTCTCTGGGCCATATCTATATAAGGACAGAGGCGGAGTTTAAGGACCAGATTATAGATGAGGCAGTGGGACATATGGCAGAGGAAGGATTGGTCCGGCAGGAATTCCTTCTCAGTGTCTATAAACGGGAGGGAATGATGACCACCCGGCTCAGCCAGGGGATTGCCATTCCCCATGGCGACCCTGGATTGGTTACAAAACCAGTCATTTCTGTTACAAAATTAGACAAACCCGTTTTATGGGATGGAGTCAACACCGTGGATGTTATTTTTGTGCTGGCCATTCAGGAGGATTCCAGAAAATATTTTGAACAGCTGTATCAGATTATTTCTGATGAATCCATGGTTTCTGCTATCCGCGCCAGCCGGACACGGGAAGAAATCCGTAATCTTTTATGTAAAAATACAAAATCAGTCAATTAGTTGGCATCATTCTTGCTTTATATATTGTCAGAAAGGAGCGAGAATGATGAATATAGAAAAATTTCCGAAAGTGACAGTAATCTTAAGAGGCTATACCTATTCACAGACCCGCACGGTTGTCAAGAACCTGGTGGGGACCTGCTTAGGCTCCGTTGAAATTACCATGAATACTCCGGGAGCCCTGGAATCCATACGGAAAATCAGCCAGGAATTTGGAGCACAAATCATGGTGGGAGCCGGCACGGTCCTTACTTATGAAGAAGCCGTGGAGGCCATTGAGGCAGGTGCAGCCTTTTTATTGTCTCCCACGGTATTTGAAAAGCGCATATTGGACCTGTGCCGGGAGCGCGGCGTGGTGTCTGTACCGGGGGCTTTTTCACCTTCGGAAATCAGACAGAGTTTTCTGGACGGGGCGGATATTGTGAAGATATTCCCTGCCGGCAGGCTGGGGAGCAGATATGTGTCAGACATCCAGGCGCCTCTGGGGAAAATGCCGCTGATGGTCGTGGGGGGCATCGGCACCTCAAATGTACAGGAGTACTTTGCGGCAGGGGCATCATTTGCGGGAATCGGTTCGGGTATTTTCCTGAAAGAGGATATACTGAATGAAAATGAAGAGGGAATCCGCGGTTCCATAGCAGCCATGGAAGAGAAAATGAAGAGTATGGAGGAAAAAGAATCATGAGCGGCATTGCGTTTAATGAATCATTGATTCTGGAATTTGACAAACCTATGACGGACCGGGAGGTTCTGTCTGCCATGACAGATTATCTCTGTGAAAAGGACATTGTAAAGGATACATATAAGCAGGCCATCCTGGAGCGGGAGCAGTCCTTCCCCACAGGTCTTAAGACCGGGGGAATCAACGTGGCCATTCCTCATGCGGATATCTGCCATGTCAATGAGGCGGCCATCTGCGTGGCGGTGCTTAAGACACCGGCTCCCTTCAGGGCCATGGATGAGCCTGACAATGACGTACCGGTAAGCCTGGTCATCATGCTGGCCCTGACAGAGGCCCACGGACATATTGAGATGCTTCAGCGAATCGTAAAGCTGATTCAGAACCAGGAGGATGTGAAACACATAGTGGAGGCAGGACAGCCTGACACCATCCATAAAATCATCAAGCAGTATCTGCTGGAAGATGAAAACTAAAAGAGATTATCAAAGGAGAAAATAAAAATGAAACGTATATTAGTGGCATGTGGAAATGGAATCGCAACATCAACGGTAGTGGCAACCAAAATCAGGGAGAAATGTGAAGACAACGGAATCCCGGTATCTGTAACCCAGTGCAAGCTTCTGGAGGTGGAATCCAAGGCGGATGATTTTGATCTGCTGGTTACCACAGGAAAGTTTACGGGCGGAAATGTGAATATCCCGGTGGTAGGCGCCATTTCCCTGCTGACAGGAATTAATGAGGATGCAACGCTGGATGAGATTCTGTCCCATCTGAAATAAAAAGGGGTTGAGTGTGCCTCAAACGCGCTCAGGACAGACAGCCGTGGGCTATGAAAGACAAATGAAATCTTAGGGGAGATTAATCATATGCAGATACTTTATAATATTTTCAATACGATTCTGGATGCAGGCGCTGTGGTCATGCTTCCAATCATCATAACCATCATAGGGCTTATTTTCCGGGTGAAATTATCAAAGGCTTTCAGAAGCGGCCTTACCATCGGCATTGGCTTTGCGGGTATTAATCTGGTCATCAACATGATGAAGAGCAATCTGGGGCCTGCCGCCCAGGCCATGGTGCAGAATTTCGGTATTAAGCTGGATATTCTGGATGTGGGCTGGGGAGCCATCGCGGCAGTTACATGGTCATCGCCGATTATCGCTATCCTTATATTCTGTATTCTGGCCACCAACATTGTTATGCTGGTACTGAAGGCCACAGATACCCTGGATGTGGATATCTGGAATTATCATCACATGGCAATTGTAGGAATCATGGTTTATTTTGTGACTAAAAATGTGGCAATGGGTATCGGTGCAACGGTCATCATGGCCATTATCACATTTAAGCTGTCAGACTGGACCGCGCCTCTGGTGGAGGATTACTTCGGCATTCCCGGCGTATCCCTTCCAACCATGTCAGCTCTTTCCTCCATCATTATCGCAGCGCCCCTTAACTGGCTGCTGGATAAGATACCCGGAATCAACAAGATTGATTTTGAAATCAAGGATGCCAAGAAATATCTGGGATTCTTTGGTGAACCCACCATCATGGGCCTGGTACTTGGCTGCGTTATCGGTGTTCTGGCCAAGTATTCAGTGGCTGATATTATGGCGTTGGGCGTAAACATGGCGGCTGTCATGGTATTGATTCCCAAGATGACCTCTCTTTTTATGGAAGGACTTATGCCAATCTCAGAGGCTGCCAAAAAGTTTACCCAGGAGAAGTTTAAGGGCAGGAAATTCCTTATCGGCCTGGATGTGGCGGTTGTAGTGGGAAATCCTGATGTCATCACCACATCCCTGATTGTCATTCCGTTAACCATCCTTATGGCTGCCGTACTTCCGGGAAACCGCGTGCTTCCCTTTGCGGACCTGGCGGTTGTGACCTTCCGTGTGGCCCTGGTGGTTGCTATTACCAGAGGAAACCTGTTTAAAAACATCATCATGGGCCTGGTGTGTACAGGGGCCATCCTGCTGGCAGGTACGGCTACAGCGCCTGTCCTGACCCAGCTGGCCACCTCCGTGGGCCTGGACCTGGGGGAAGGAATGATTACATCCTTCGCTGCCACCAGCCTTACGGTAAGCTTTCTGGTGTACGAGGCATTCATCAAGAAGCCGTACATTTTTGTGCCGGTACTGATTGCGGTTATGGCAGCCGTATGGGTGTTCATGAACCGTTATAACAAGAAGAAAACAATGTTAGCAGGAGGAAATGATGTTGCGGGCAATTGATAAATTGGAGCCGTTCCAGAAAGCCATATCCAAGGCCCATCTGGCATCGGCAGGCGTTTCCATCGACTCCCTGGACCACAAGCCGCTCATTGCCGTTGCCAACAGCTGGAATGAGATATGTCCGGGACATGAGCCTTTAAAACAGCTGGCTGAGGAGGTAAAGAAGGGAATCCTGGAAGCCGGCGGCGAGCCCATTGAGTTTAACACGGTAGCAATGTGTGACGGTATTGCCCAGGGACATTCCGGTATGCGATACTGTCTGCCCCACAGGGAAATCATCACGGATTCCATTGAAGCCATGGTGGTGGGCGAGGGAGTGTTTGACGGAGTAGTGTACATGGGTTCCTGCGATAAAATCGTGCCGGGAATGCTGAACGCAGCAGCACGGATTGACCTTCCTTCAGTCATTGTCACGGCCGGTCCCTGCTATGCCCAGATAAAACCCAATGAGTCAAAGGAACTGCGCCAGCAGTTCCTGCGGGGAGAGATAACAGAGCGGCAGCTGATTGAGGGAACGCTCAAATATTACACGGGCCCCGGAATCTGTCCCTTTCTGGGAACAGCCAATACCATGGGCGCTCTCTGTGAGTCCCTGGGTATGATGCTTCCGGGAGGAAGCCTGATTCCTTCAAGCACCAGCATGCGCCGTTTCAGCGCAAGAGAATCAGGTCGGGCTGTGATGAAGATGGTGGAGAAGCAGATTCGCCCCAGCCAGATTATGACACGGGAGGCGCTGGAGAATACCATTACCCTTCTTTCCGCTATCGGAGGGTCCCTGAATGCCCTGATTCATCTACCGGCGCTGGCGGCAGAGCTGGGGATTTCCCTGGACTGGGATGATTTTTCAAAGATTACCACTGCCACGCCGGTACTGTGCTCCATTGTACCCAACGGAAACCGGACCGTGGTAGACCTGCACTATGCAGGCGGAATACCGGCTGTGATGAAAGAGCTGGAGTCTGTAATGAACAAGGATGTGATGACAGTGACTGGGGAAACACTGGGGCAGATTCTGGAGCGTACGTCTCAGGGCGACAGGGAAGTTATAAAGTCCATGGACGATCCTGTATCCAGGGCAGACGGAATCCAGGTGCTCTATGGCAATCTGGCGCCCCAGGGAGCCCTGGTAAAGACATCGGCAGTTCCCATGGAAGTGCGGCGTTTTAAGGGCACGGCCAGGGTATTTGAGGGCGAGGATGAGTGTTATGCTGCTTTCCGGGCAAAGGAGATAAAGGAAGGTGATGCCGTTATTGTACGCTATGAAGGTCCAAAGGGAGGTCCGGGAATGAAGGAGCTGCACCGGATTACGGAAATCATCAAGGGAATACCCAACACAGCGGTCATCACCGACGGGCGTTTCTCAGGGGCCAGCGGCGGCTTAAGCATCGGGTATCTGTGCCCTGAGGCGGCAGAGGGAGGCCCAATTGCCCTGGTTAAGGATGGGGACAGGATAACGGTGGATTTGTATAAGGATTACCTCCATCTGGAGGTCAGCGACGAGGAACTTGAAGCCAGACGCAGGGAATGGAAGGCAGTGACGCGTCCAAGAGAAAAGGGTCTCCTCGGCCGGTACGCCCGCCTGGTGAACACAGCCAGGTCAGGCGCTACCCTGAGCAGAGAGTAGAGAAAAAGAGTGTAAACCAGTTTCGGGAGCGGTTCCGTGCGGTTTGCGCTCTTTTTCGATTTGCGGTAAGAACCGTCAGGACGAGGGTGGGGATGGGGGAACAACGGAGGGCAGGAAGTGAATGTGAAAACCGATATAAAAACAGAAAAATAAGTATTAACCGGGATAGGGATTATGGTATACTGAAATGAGATTGGCCTAAGAATAAGAAATGAATGGTTAAGGGGAGGATACGGCAATGGAAGAACAAACAATGGAAGTACAAACAGTAGAAGAACAAACAATAGAAGAACAAACAACAGGATGCCTGGTATGCGGTGCGCCCCTGGAATATCTCCAGAGCCAGATTGAAATGGAATGTACCTACTGTCACAAAACATTTATGAGCAATGCCAGATGTGTGAACGGTCACTTTATCTGCGACAGCTGCCATGAGCAGATGGGCCTGCGTGTCATTGAAGATATATGCAGGCATACAGACAGCAAGGATCCGGTGGCAATCATGAAGAAAATCATCCTGTCTCCCTATATCTATATGCATGGACCGGAGCACCATGTGCTGGTGGGCTCCGCGCTTCTGGCTGCCTATAAGAACGCCGGGGGAGAACTGGATTTGGACGCGGCCCTGGAAGAAATGAGGAACAGAGGGGCACAGGTGCCGGGAGGTATCTGCGGTTTGTGGGGAACCTGCGGGGCTGCTGTGAGTACAGGTATTTTTGTCAGCCTGATTACAGGGGCCTCACCCTTAAGCGGAAAAGAGTGGGGGCTTTGCAATGAGATGACCTCCAGAAGCCTTGGGGCTATTGCCAAAACAGGGGGACCCAGATGCTGTAAACGGGATTCCTACACAGCCATACTGGAGGCAGTGGATTTTGTGGGGGAGAAATTCGGGATATGGATGGAGCGGCCCAAAAAGACAGTATGCGGATTGTACGGCCGGAATGAACAGTGCCTGAAGGAAAAATGTCCTTACAATCCGCTGGGATAAACAGCGGAACACAGGGATCATTGTATGCCCCTTCCGATGGCTGACAGAAGGCTTTTGCCGGAATCGTCCGTGTCCTGGGTCAGTTCCCATATCATGATTCCGCCCAGGTTATCTCTGGCATACGCGGCCTTTTTTTCAATGGTGGAAATGCCGTTATACCAGACATCCATTCCACTCACCATGGCATGGTCTTTATTCCCGGCATCCGGGTCAGCGGCCAGGATATCCCCGTAACCGGCCCAGCCGGGACGTCCGTAGAAGGGAACACCCAGCACCACTTTACCGGCCGGCATTTTTCTTGTGCCGCACCAGTAGGCGGCGCTGTTTACTGCAAAGTCATAGGAAGAATGGCGTTCCCCGTCACCGCCGTCATAGGCCATAACATGAATCCAGTCCACTGCGTTTAACACGGCATCGCTGTGGGCCGCGGCATCGTAATAGATATTGCCGTCTGCGCTGACCCCGCTGACGACAGCGCTGGTCAGAAGCTTTCCCTGGGCATGGAGCGCGTCTGCCAGGTAAAGAATCAGCGCCTGGTACTGGTTCTTGGAGGGCCCGTCCACCCTGGGATGCTCCCAGTCCATGTCCACGCCGTCAAACCCGTACTCATTGCACATGGCCAGTATTTCATCGCCCAGCTGTCTGGTTTTTTCACTGGTTGAAGTGGCGCTCACGAAGACTGGTTCCAGCTCGGCACCGTTATAGCTCCATCCGCCCACAGCTAATAAGACCTTGACCTGGTTTTTATGGGCGTCCTCTATCAGGCGGACTGCTGTTTCCGGATTTTCCAGGGGGAGCAGTCTGCTGTCCGGTGTGGGGATGGCAAATGCGTAGGCGATGTGGGTCAGCACATCCATCTGCAGCTTTTGGGGCTGGTAGGATTTCCAGTCAGGGTAATAACCCACCACCTTTACCGGGGATGAGGCGCCGGCTTTGGGAGCGGCCTGGGAATCTGCGGGAGGGGGCGTCTGCGGAGCAGCCTCCCACACATCGGCCTGCCCTGGAATGTCCCCTAAGGTCCACCACCTGGCTATGTATATTTTACCGCCGCAGGCCACCTGATCGCCGCCTGTATAGGTGGTGTTTTTGTCCCACTCAGCATAGGACGGTCCGGAGGTCAGTATGGCCTGGGGAGCAGGGATGCTGACGGCAGCTTGTTCCTGGAAAGCCGGGAGTGCTGAGTCCTCTCCGGTGGTTATAAGGGGGACGTTTTCCTGTGTGCCGGATATCCGGGAACCGGAAGTATCTGCGGCTGCATGTCCTCTCACCGCGCTGGAGAGCAGGAATCCGGCTATGAGTCCAAGCAGGAATATGAGAAGAAAAATACCTGTTTTCCGTTTGTCCATGATTGTTCCTTTCCTTTGTTTTATCAGATTTCTGCTGTATTTTCAGATTTTCATTCCCACAGGTTCTGATTCAGCCTGTTATTGATATGAGTATATTATACAATAAGATTAGGGTTAAGGAAACAGGCGGCGCCGGAACTGCTGCAAATGAAAGACCGGAAAAGACCTTTCAGAAAGGCAGTTCTGCCATGTCAGTCATAGACAGGCAAAACAGTGCAATGATATAATAATATAAATACTTGTAGTTTTACGGAACATAATCCAGACAACAGGAATGACACACAACTGCCCGCATGGAGGAGCTTATGCAAGAGGATACCCTTAAACAATTCCTGCCAGCCACTGAAAGCTGGTTTAGGAAAACATTCGGAGAACCCACCAAAATACAGAGAGAAGCATGGCCCGCTATTGCTGACGGAAAGCACGTGCTGGTAAGCGCTCCAACCGGTACAGGAAAGACCCTTTCAGCTTTCCTGGTGTTCATAGACCAGTTGGGCGGACTGGCTGAGAGGGGGGAACTTAAGGAGGAGCTGTATGTGATATATGTGTCTCCCCTTAAGTCTCTGGCGGGTGATATCAGGGAAAATCTACGCAAACCTTTGGAGGGGATCGGGGCAGAAGCTCCCGGGGAAAGCAAACCGGAAAGCAGACCGGGTAATCCATCCATAGGGCAGATTCAGGCCGCCATCCGTACCGGGGACACGCCTCAGAAAGAGCGCCAGAGGATGGTAAAGCATCCGCCCCACATCCTGATTATCACTCCGGAATCCCTTTATCTCATGCTGACATCCAAATCCGGCCGACAGGTGTTAAAGACTGCAAAGGCAATTATTTTGGACGAGCTTCACGCCCTCATAGACACCAAGAGGGGGGCGCATCTGATGCTGTCAGTGGCCAGGCTGGATAAACTTTGCGGCCGCAGGCTTCAGAGAAT
>UMGA01011008.1_pt1 | contig 41979 bp, 44 predicted proteins | sample 1965171 | NCBI WGS metagenome assembly UMGA01 (sample SAMEA4836062, study PRJEB28245) | human gut metagenome | biome: gut microbiome; material: fecal sample | place: Denmark | collected 2008 | reverse complement strand
TAAGGAATTATTCATCCTTACACAAACTATTTTACGGTCTCTTAATTTTTATGTTAAAAAGTAAAAGCATCAGTCCACTATTATAAGTAGCCTGGTGCTTTTTTAGCATGTAAATACCATTTTAATGGGGAATATGTCAGTCTAATTTTACTTTACAAATCTAGATAACCAGCGAGAAATTCTAGCCTCCATAATAAGTTGAATGTTAGGATCTTCATTTTGGATGAAGGAATTAAACTTGTTGAATAGCATCATTAGTGTATAAGATTTTCCCAAGAGCTTATTAGGATCGATACACTTAGCCATTTTGGCTTTTAACTGTTTAGGCAATGGGGCCTGCATATGAGAGATTAGATAGGAGATAGTATCCAAGTCGTCTCGTGTTAATTTCTTTGTCCATTGAACTTTTCTAACGGCCTGAATAATATCTCTACGTTGCTCTTCGAATAGTTGTAGGTTCTTGAAATCTTTCTCGATACTCAGTGGATTATTACCGTGATTAATGTTAGCAATTTGATCGGTTAATCCTACTACACGATTATTGTTGTTATCTTGAATGGTATAACAAACTTTAAATGAGGCTGAACCATCGCCTAATTCGCTGTTTGATAATACCAATCCTGTCTGAATGGTAAGATTTTTATTTAACTTGATGGGACTTTTTTCTAGAAAATATGCGTACAGTTTTGAATCTGTTACTGTCATACTTTTTAAGATGAAATCTTGTTTATGTTCAACTGAATATTTGCTGATAATAGAAATTGCCATGTATAGTGCGATTTGATTATCGTAAAACTTATAACGGTTTGAGACAATCGCTCTTAAATAGTGAGTCCTATTAATGTCAATAAATCGGTATGTTGCTTGTTTATCGGAAAGATTAACCGTTTGTTGGAGATCATTTAAATCATTGAGAAGGTTCTGTTTCTTGTTGTTTTGTAGCAAGTAATTAGCATGCTTTGCTAAAGAATAATTATCCAGAAAAGTGTCTTTAGCATTATATGAAGTTTGTGCATTTTGACCATCTTCTACAAAGTACATTTCATAATTTGTGGATGGCGGAATCAACTTGAAATCGATTTGGGTTAAATCTTTTAGTGACAATTGCTTATCTGTTTTATGATCGGTAATCTGATTCATAATTTTTAAAGCTCGTTCAGATCCTAAAATTCTGACTTTGCCAGTTTGATCGGTATAAACTGGAAAGTTGGCTTTAATATCATCGAGTAAGTCTTTTCGAGAGGGACTATGCGTCGTTGAATAATTATCCAATAGTCCATCAACTTGTTCTTGATTTGCATAGCTGTCATTAGTTGCAAACTTATAATCAATTTCGTAGAAATTTTGCATATATTTAGTCCTTTCATATTGAAAGAATATGAAAAACATAGGCATGGTTTGAACTTGAATTAAAAATCTTCTATAATAACAGCTTGAGAAGTTTTTAATTCAAAGAGGTAGAATTAATTGCTTATGCTCTCATACTGTGGAACTCAAAGTGGCAGCTTTGAGTTCTTTTTTTATAGGTTTCTTTTTTAACTGATTTTCTGTCTTAGAAATCAAGTAAGATACTTTAGAGTAATGTCATATATCACGACCTTTCAGTTGGTGAATATTACTTATTAAATTTTTGATGGATAGTATCTAATATATTCTTAAATCCTTCTAAGTTTATTGAAGGTACAGCCCCGAACTGTCCTTTAATATATCTTTTTGCAAATGATACATCATGTCGCCCTTTAGAGGGAGAAGAATTAATGTCATAAATAGATTTTAAATGACTAGCACCTTCTTCATCTTTCTCTATCAACAACATTTGATCTACTCTTATGTCGTCGTCTAATAGGTCTACGTTATGTGTTGTTAAAATGTATTGATTTTTACTTTGTTCTAAGTTAAATATTTTGATTAACGTACAGGCTAATTCAGAGTGCAGAGAATTATCAAATTCGTCTATTAACAAAGTTTTAGAGTTTCCTTGTAATTGAGAATATATGATAGTCAGCATAATATAAAAGATACGACGCGTTCCGACTGATTCTAGTTGAAGAGGTAGTTCGCTTTTTCCGATTGCTTTACCATTTTTAAACGTAGTATGCAATGTAAATATTTCGGAATGTTTTTCAGGTATTGAGATATTGAACCTTTTAGCAATTTGAGCGGAGAGTTCATCTGGCTTAACGGCTATTTGTCGTACGGTAATATCCTTTATATTAAGGTCTGCACACTCTAAAAACGATACCATTTCGTCTTTTAACTCTGAATTTTCCAGCAAACGACGTAAGTAATCAGGAATATCCAATTGAGATCCGACTATGAGTAAATCTTTATCAAACCATTTGTATACTTGAGAAGCTATTGGATCGTTATTTTCTTGGGCGGTAAATAAAAACAATGCATTTTCTCGTACCTTTGCTTCAGCAGATGTCAATTTATCACTTTTTACAATAAATTCCTTGTTTTTACGTTCAAAGTAAGTTTCTTCTTTACCAGTCTTACTGATTAAACTTAATTTTTCGTAATCTACAATTTTGCTATTGTACTTAAAACTATAGTCAAAGATTTGATCTTGAACAGAAATTCGTATTCCAAATTCTGTATCCTTTTTTTGAGTATTGGTATCAAATAGGAAAGGATTATATTGTAGTTGCTCAGTAACGGCGCGAGTACCACCCCGAATTACTAAATACTTCATTAAACTTAAAGCATTTAATAAACTGGTCTTACCAGATCCATTGGGTCCGAGGATCAAAAGACTTTTTAATAATTGGGGTTTTTGTTGGTAGAAAACGTTACTTTTTTTAAATTTTCTTAATCGAGTAATTGCTTTGGCCGATAAAACGGTTTTTTCTTTTAGAGTAGCAAAATTTTTTACGCGGAATTCAATTAACATCTTGTTGCACCAGTGCCTCTCTTTTACATTACAGTTTTAAGTATATACCACTTTTTGCAGCTTAACAACGTTTTTTTGTTATAAAACGATGGCTGACCTAGGAAAATGAAGACTAATAACTTGGACTTATAACAAAAATACGTTATTATGCTCATGGAATTCAATTAACATGTTAATCTTTATGATTTCGAAGGAGAAGTGGTAGAATGTCAGATTTTGATCAATTAACTAATGAAAGTAAGTATTTATTGGCACAATTTATGAAGAAATTTTATTCTAATGTAGAAAATGGTCAGAGTAGACCTCAGGCTAAAAGAGTAGCACTTACTTTGGATGAAGTGGAAGAATTACTACCATTAGCAAAAAGAGATGATTTGAAGGATTACGTTTATGAATTATCTCAAGCTGGCTTTTTGACTCATGCTGATGGAAATAACGAACCCGTTTTGATTACTTTAACTAATAAAGCAATTGCATGGTCTCAAAATAAATTGGGTAATGACATAAAAAAGTGGGCTAAATTTGCTAGTAGTTTATTTATGTTAATAAAACCGTAGTATTTATTTTTTACAAATAAACCAACACCCCTAACATGTGCAAATATGACTTTAATAAAAAGCTATATTTTTAGTATTATTAAGGTGAACGTGTATCATGGGGGATTAAATCATGAAAATTAGAAAAGCAATTATTCCCGCTGCAGGGCTCGGTACTCGCTTTTTGCCTGCGACTAAGGCTTTGCCTAAGGAAATGCTGCCAATCGTTGACAAGCCAACGATTCAATTCATCGTCGAAGAGGCAAAAGCTGCAGGGATCGAAGACATTTTGATCGTTACTGGCAAAACTAAGCGCGCAATTGAGAACCATTTTGACTCAAACCCAGAGCTTGAACAAGACTTGGAAGCAACTGGCAAAACTAAGCTGCTTAAGTTGACGCAAAACATCACCAACCTCGGGATTAACTTGTACTACACGCGTCAACCACATCCTGCCGGCTTGGGCGACGCTATTTATCGCGCCCGCAGCTTTGTCGGTGAAGAGCCTTTTATCGTTATGCTCGGTGACGACCTAATGAAGGATAAAGTTACGCTGACTAAGCAGCTGATCGATGAGTACGACAAGACGCACGCCTCAACGATTGCCGTGATGAAGGTGCCACACAAGGAAGTATCCAAGTATGGTGTGATTGATCCTGGCGACATGCTGGATAAGGATCTTTACAACGTGAAGAAATTCGTTGAAAAGCCAGCCGTAGACAAGGCACCAAGTGACTTTGCTATTATTGGTCGCTACCTGCTCACACCTGAAATTTTTGACATTCTTGAACATCAAAAGCCAGGCCGCGGCGGTGAAATTCAATTGACCGACGCCATTGACACCTTGAACCAGACACAGCGCGTATTTGCCCACGTTTTTAGAGGTCAACGTTTCGATGTCGGCAACAAGGAAGGCTACCTCGAAACTTCGATCCAATACGGCTTGCGCCATCCCGAAACGCATGATGCCTTGAAGAAGTATATTATCAATTTGGCTCATGAGTTGGAGAAGAAATAATAGTTTAATACTAAATAATCTTTTTGTTAAAACTAGTTTTTGAGAAAATAGGCGATGACTATTTATGGAAGTCCACCTTAGATTTACTTAAGAATGATAATAGAATGCATACTAAGTGGAAAAATTATAGTAGTCAGAAGTTATACGCTCAAGATATTGAGTTTGATGATACGCTATTGGCTATTAGTGAAATGATGGATGATATTTTGGCATAAAGCAACAAGATGAAGCTCTAATCATTGAAGCGTAGGTGAAATACATGAAGTTTGATAATATTGAATTAAATGATAGTGCTTTGACAAAAAGACTAAAATCGTATCAATTTAAATTATCCCTGGATATTTTAGGTAAGAGAATTAGTTTAAATTTAAGTCGAAGTGAAGCTGCTAAATTAACAGGCTTGACTGAGAATGAATATATTGAAATTGAGCAAGGAATAGATTTAAAAAGCAGTAAGGAAAAATATCAAAGTGTATTAGCTAAATTGAATAGTCAATCAAATAATCTTTTTGCTAAGCATCCAGAAATTGATCTAAGAAAAAATATAAATTCATTGGATATGAGAGATAATGGAAAATTAGTTGGAAAAGAGAATGTTTGGGCAAATTAATGTGAGAAGGTACATATTACCTTCTCTTTTTTGTAGCAAGGTATAATAACAGATAAGGAAGAGCAGTAGATACTCTACGGAGCCTACTACGGGAAGCATCTCTGATCCAGAGATGCTTTTTTGTTTTAAAAAGTAGAAAAATAGACATCTCTAAAATAGGGATGCCTATTTTTATGTGTTAAACACATATTATTCATAGTTATCTGATATGATAAAGAAAATGAAAGCGCTAAAAAGGAGGCCGGATTATGCCATTAATTCAATACGGTCAAGATCTTTATGGAGAACTTGGCAACAATACTTCTACTGCCCAAGCTACGCCTTTTAGTAATTGGCAGTTGACGAAGTTTGTTTTTAATAGTGAAAAGTATTATTTGTTTGTAGAAATCGATACCGGTTTGGTTGTTGTTACACAAAAGATCGATAAAAGCGAATTTGATGATGTGTTAATTGGGCTAAGTCATGCCTGGGATTACATTGTTCAAGATCAAAGAATAGATATTGCAAATGCTAATCTTGAGACTGAATTTACTTTTGCCCATAATGACTTGGTTAATAGTGAAGTGACGACCAAGATACAAAATTACATTGAAGAGGGCTCACAGTTAAAGCAAAAATTGACTCTTTATCATGATGATGAATTAAACTATGCGGAAAAATTAACTGTGATGTCATTAATTTTGATGACTTTTTCTGATCCTTCAAATGATGTTGTTGAGAAAATTGCTGAAAAGGCTAATGAAGTTTTCCCAGTTAAAACTCAACGTCCGAAAAGCAATACCAAGTATTGGGATTTGAGAATGCAGTTTGAAGATCCCGACCACTGGAAACAATATGAATACCAGGATATATCTGACAACGCAAAAATAAGTAATGAAATTAAGCAAAATAATGAAAAGCTAGTTGATCAGTATTTTAAATATGCGCAGGTAGACTATCGTAGATATTTGATTGATCATAAGAGACAATTGCTGGATTTCGTCAATAGCTATTTGCTTAATAATGAACTTCGGTTTGTGAACAGTAATTTAGGGGATGCCGCTTATTATATCTGGTGGGGAGTTAACCGTGTATATCAAGTAGATGATAAAATTCCTAAGAAGAAAAAAGACTTGATGGTCGATCAGCTACTTGACATGTTTAGTGATTTCTATTTGTTTTTGAGTAGAGTAGGCCTAATCAGACAGGTAGATGCCAAAAAAATTAAGCAATTTTGTGAGGAACAGCATGAGCGGTATTTTTATTCTGAGCTAGAAAATGACGAATATTTTGGCGATGATATTGACTTTGAAGAATTTGCTCATGATATTATGGATAATCCTGATAAGTTTCGTAAAATAGCTCAGGCTAAAGAAACTCCACCTGAAGTTGTGAAAATTATTACCGACATGTTAGATTTGGTTGATATGATGCCGAAAAGATCTAAGTTTAAAAATGTGCCAACGGAAAACAAAGAGCGTAATTCTGCAACTTATGAGATCCGTACGAAATTAAAAGACTTTAGACCTTCTATTTGGCGACGCTTTATCATTAGTGGAAATAGTTCAGTTGAAATACTCGAACGAGCAATTCTGTATATGTTTAATGTGGATTGGGGTCACATGTATGATCTTTACAATCCTGAAACAGGCGTCCGGTATGAAAATCAACGGAATATTGACGCAATGAGTGAATGGGGATCGCGTGACTCTATTAATTCTGAGAAAGTAAAGGTTTCTGCTTTTAATGAGGGTGAAAAGCTGTTGCTATCATATGATTATGGAGATGGCTGGGAGTTTGAAGTTAATATCAAGAAAATTGATGACACTAAGGAACCACCTAAATATCCATATATTATTTCAGGTAAGGGCTTAGGAATCATTGATGATATTGGCGGTGTTTGGAGTTTGGAAGATTATTACAATACCCCGGAAGACGAGATGGATCCTGAGTTACTTGATTGGATAGGTGGAGAGAAGATAGATCTTGATAAATTTGATAAAGAAGAATTAAATGAAGGCTTACAGCATCCGCCATATTGGGAATAATACAAAAAATGCATCCCTAAATTAGATGGATGAACAGGATGCAGGAAAAAGAACAATTAGAAGAAATCAGTAAAATGATTAAATCTATTAAGCAAATAATAGAGCAAAATCAGTATATTCATATTCCTCCATTTGGACAATCAAAGCAATTGAATCTGAAGAGTAGTAATTATGTTTTTTTCTTAGATCTTAATAGAAAAGAACATAAAAGACCAAAATGTACTTTTCAACTGAGAGAAAAGAGAAATAAAGAATTGCCTTTAGTTAGGATTGATATTATTGGTAGACCACATCAAAACCCAGATGGTGATTTTAAGTGGGCAAATCAGGTGGTAAAATGTCCGCATTTGCATAGAGCTGACTTTCCTAAATATGGTACTCACGTTGCTGTACCACTTTTAAAAGATAACGGTAACTTTAAGTTAAGTGAACAAGATTTAAATAATTTAATTTTGTGCTTAAAGAAAGCATTAAAATTCTTGAATGTAGAAGTAGCGTTGTTGTAGCCGCATTGTTGGCAGAGTCGGATCAATTCCGGCTCTTTTTTTGCAATAAAAAAGCGAGGACTGCAAACATTGCAATCCTCGCTTTTAATATCCAGAACACAGATCAAGCGCCTGTCTATGCTAGAGGCTCCAGGCCTGATGGGTGTCTTGATATGTGGTATTTTTTATATTTCGATTGAAAGAATAATAGTCTTCTTCAAAATTCAATATCACAACAGCACCTCATTTCTACAAATCTGGGTTATGAATTTTTATCATAAAGTAAGCGCTTACCTTATTTACCCTTAATATATCATAAAATCGCCGAATTTTGTAGCATTTTAATTCTAGAAAGGGCAAAAAGGGTTAAAACATGTTACATTAGATATAGACAATATAGTAATTATTATTTTTAGAGGTAGAAATGATTAGACAAGCAAGAAAAACAGATTTTCCATTTGTATATCCTATTCTTAAGCAGATTTTTGACGAAATGCAGATGAAGTCGATCGAATCATTGCCAGAAGACCAATTCTATAGTTTGATGAAGCTCGGCTTTATTTCTGAAGACTATCGTTATTCTTACCGCCGTGTTTGGGTAGACGAAAGAGAGGGCAGAGTCGTTGGTATTCTCGACATGTATCCATACAAGGACCAAAAGATCATCGATGTTGTTTTGCGTCACAATTATGCTAAAACTGGCTTGCCAATTTCAACTGTGATTTTTGATGATCAAGAAGCTTGGCCACATGAGTGGTACATCGATTCCTTAGCTGTTCATCCCGACCACTGGGGTGAAGGAATCGCCAGCAGCTTGATGGATGAAGCTGAAAAGATTGCCAAGGATCATGGCTATAACATCATCAGTTTAAATGTGGATAAAGAAAATCCACGTGCACAAAAGCTCTATGTTCATAAAGGTTACGAAGTAGAGAAGTCAATGACCATTGGCGATCGTACTTACGACCACATGATCAAACATATTTAACGGCAAAAGGGATGCGAGAGGCATCCCTTTTTTTACGCATTTGATGGCAACATAAATCTTACTTCATTGTAGATATCCAATGCATTCTTCTTATGTCCATGAGCCAGCCAATCAGTAACGTGCGAGAACAGCACAGAAGTGAAGCCTTTGATGTGGTTATTTGAATAATCGCTGTTAAACAAGTGTGTTTGCATTTCTTTGAAAAAGGCGTTGCTGATGTCTTGGCAGATGTGACGGGATGCATTTTTTGATGCCAAATGATAAACATTAATGTAGAACAGGCGAGTGCGATCGATTTGCTTGAGATAAGCATAAATAATCTGTTCGGTGTCGTAGTCGCGGTAATCTAAAAAGTGCTGATGAATCTCATGTTGAATCGCATCAGAAAACAAGTCCGGCATGCTTGAGTATCTACTGTAGAAAACGCTACGCGTGATACCGAGTGCATCACAAAATTGCGTTACAGAATATGTCTTTAATAATGTAGTAGCTAATTCCTCTTTTAAAATTCTAATTGCTATATTTCTATTCATACATAATTCCCCTTTATATAGTACTTAATTAAATTACACCTATCTCTAACTTTCTCACTCACTTCATGGTTATAAAATATATCAGGAGTGGAATAATATAGCAATAGTCTTTTTTTATAATAATTTGTTTATAGCTTGATGTAAGCATGATCCACGCGCTTAATGTGCTTACAGGTAATGCAAAAAATTTTTTGTAAAATAAAAAAACATAACTACTGTAAATGAACAATAATCATGCGTAATCGCTGAAAACGTTGATTTAACAACATTCTTACTCAAGAATGCTTTAATACCAGGATTTGTAGCTATATAGTTAATCATTAATCTTATCTAATGGAAGATACAAAAAGGAGCAGGCTGTATGAAAATCGTGGGGCAAATTAAAAGAGTTCAAACAGATGACTAAACCATTTGAACCCTTGAATTAGGAACTTTATTAAGGTCAACTACCCTAGACTTCAGTCTAGGGTAGTTGACTAATTTCTCTCGGTTAAAGTAACAGGATAGCTATTCCGTATATGGTATAAAAAATATTTCATGGGTCGAAACGAGTTCCAAGCCGCGAAACAAAGTCTGAAGGCAATGAAAACGAATACATTTTCAAAAAATGATGATATAAATATAACCGTAAGGTAAATGAAACGGAACAAAAGAAGAGATAAAAACTTATTCAAAGGAGAGAAATAAGATGAACGGTAAGAAATATTCAGTAGTTATTGCCGGTGGTGGTAGTACTTTTACACCAGGATTTGTCCTCGACTTAATCAAGAGTCAAGACAAGTTCCCAATGAGACAATTGAAGTTCTACGATAACGATGCAGAACGTCAAAAGAAGATTGGTGAAGCTGTTAAGATCATCATGAAGGAAAGAGCTCCACAAATTAAGTTCTCATACACCACTGATCCAAAGGAAGCTTTCACCGACGTTGACTTCGTAATGGGTTCAATTCGTGTTGGTAAATACCACATGAGAAGCTTGGATGAAAAGATCCCATTGAAATACGGCGTAAATGGTCAAGAAACTACCGGACCCGGAGGAATGGCTTACGGTCTTCGTTCAATTCCTGCCATCATTCAAATCATTGACTGGATGCAAGAATACTCACCAAATGCTTGGATGATCAACTACTCCAACACCATTGCGATCGTTGCTGAAGCTTGCCGTCGTCTTCGTCCAAACGCAAAAGTTATCAACATCTGTGACATGCCTATTGATGACATGGACAGAATGGCAGCTATCTGCGGTCTTAACAGCTGGCATGACATTGACTTCAACTACTACGGCTTGAACCACTTTGGCTGGTGGAAAGAAGTTAGAAACAAGAAGACCGGCGAAGACTTGATGCCTAAACTTAAGGAATACGTTAAGGACCATGGCTATTGGGTAGGCGGTGAATACGACAAGAATACTGAAGCTTCATGGGAAGCAACATTCAAGAAGGTCGCCGACGACTACAAGATGGATCCAGAAACCTTGCCAAACAATTACATGCAATACTACTACTTCCCACAATATGAAGTAGCAAACGCTGATCCAAAGCACACTCGTACCGATGAAATTCGTGAACACCGTCAAAAGATTGTCTTCGGTGAATGTGAACGTATCGTTAAGGCTGGTACCGCTAAGGACAACATTTGGGACATCTCAGGTTTGCACTCAGAATATATCGTTGATATTATTCACGCTATTGCTTTTAACACTCACGAAAAGTTCTTGGCTAACTGCCCTAATAATGGTGCCATTTCTAACATGGATCCAGATTCAATCGTTGAAGTTCCTGCATTATTCGGTGCTGATGGTATTCAACCTATGGCAACTGGTAAGGCCGGCCGCTTCCAAAGAGGTTTGATGATGGAACAACAAACTTGTGAAAAGTTGGTTGTTGATGCCTACGTTGAACATTCTTACCAAAAGATGCTTCAAGCCTTCGCTTTGAACAAAACTGTACCAGACGCTTCAGTTGCTAAGAAGATTTTGGATGACATGATTCCAGTTAACGCTCCATACTGGCCAGAATTGAAATAATCCAGTTAAACTGCACACCTTTAAAACAAAAAATGAAAGGATAACCGTCTATGTGGCGGCTATCCTTTTTGCGTCTAACATGATATTCTTTTGGTAAAGACAAAATATAGGAAAGAAAGGAAAAAAGATGGATTTAGAAGCAGCAGTCATGAAGAACAAAGAAGGTTTTAACGAGACTGATAAGGCGATTGTGAGCTACTTGTTGCAATATCCTGAAGCTGCCAGCAAGTTGAGTCTGATGGAACTTGCACAGAAGCTGTATGTTTCTAAGTCCGCTATTTTTCGTTTAAGTAAAAAGCTGGGGTTGAGTGGTTTTAGCGAGTTGAAGTTTGAATTGTCTGAATTAACGGCTAAAAAGGCGCAGCGCGAAAAGTATGCGCAAGGCTTGAATTTTGACGCTAATTTGCAAAAGATTCTGGAAGAGACCGTTAAGTATTTTAAGGGTTTGAATCTGACTGATTTGTTCAATGATTTGGATCGCGCTGAAACAATTTATATTTATTCAACCGGTTGGCAGCAGCAAATCATTGCGGAATATTTGGCCCATTCCTTTTTCTTGATTGGTAAAAAAGCGATTATTCTGCCGAGTGCGCGCGACGAAGTTTCGATGCTTGGGCGGTCGGTGAAAACCAACGACATGCTGTTTGTGATTTCGTTTGGCGGCTTTAACAAGACGATTCTGGAAGAGCTAAAGAAAATCGATGCGGTCAATAACCAATTGAAGCTGGTTTCTTTGACTAGTTGGCAGCCAGGAAAGATTGCCTCACTGAGTAATTACAGCTTTTTCTTTAAAACGACGCCATTTCAGTTTAGCAATCAGAATGCGGTCACGTTCAGCTCAGCCTATGTTTTGATCGATTTGTTGATGAATGAGTACGGCAAGCATTGCGGTTTGTAAAAAATAGAGGATATGGATTATGAAGAAATTATTATTGCTATCAACAGGGGGCACGATTGCTTCTGTAGCATCTAACGCTGGTTTGGTACCTAAGGAAACTGGCGAAGAGTTAATCAAGATGCTGGGTAAATTGCCTTATGACATTCACGTCGAGGATATCTTGCAGCTGGATTCATCCAACATTCAGCCGGAAGAATGGAAGTTTATCGCACAAAATATCTATAAATACCGCAATGATTATGATGGCATCGTCGTTTCACACGGTACGGATACGATGGCATATACCGCTTCAATGCTGTCTTTTATGTTGAAGAATATTAATATCCCGGTCGTTTTAACGGGGAGTCAGGTGCCAATTAACATCGTCTTAAGTGACGCCCACGACAATTTGCGTTTGGCCTTTGCGGCTGCCGCTACTTGTCCGCCTGATATTTATTTGGCCTTCCACAACAAGGTAATGTTGGGTTGTCGCTCAGTGAAGGTGCGGACAACCAACTTCGATGCCTTCGAAAGTGTGAATGTGCCACCTGTAGCCACTGTTTCTTCTGATGGTTTGGTCTTTAATACTGACGACCATTTTCAAAAGAAGCACGATGGCGAGCCGGTTTTGAATACCAAGATCAATTCACACGTTTCTTTGGTCAAATTGTTCCCTGGTTTTGATCCGAATTTACTGTTTGCGATGGTAGATAGCGGCTGTCGCGGGATCGTTATTGAGGCCTATGGTTTGGGCGGGATGAACTTTATTCGCCGCAATATGGTAGCCGCAATCGGTAAGTTAATCCGTCGCGGCATCCCCGTCATCGCCAGCAGCCAATGTTTATATGAACGTAGCGATTTAACCAAGTACGAAGTAGGACGTGAGGCCTTGCTTGAAGGTGCGATCAGCGCCTGCGATATGACGTCTGAGAGTGCGATCACTAAGTTGATGTGGGCTTTAGGCCAAGGCATGGATGTCCACGAAATCGATGATTTCTTCAATACTAATGTCGCCGGCGAAGTAACTCTTAAGTAAGTTTAAAAATTGTTACAATTCGGTTAAATGTAAGCGTACCCATTCCCGCGATGGCAAGCTCCGTGTATAATATAGAGATAAAAGGAGCGGTGCCCGGATGAAGAGTAAAGTTTTAGAAAAAATATGGATTATTCTGGCAGCATTAGGTATTGGCGTTTCCCTTTTTATCAATAATTCCAACAAGCTAATCGAGTCTAATGCATCAAACTTTTCCAACGCAATAATTAGTAAAAAGTAAATTAATTCAGTCACGCAAGTGGCTGTTTTTTATATAATAAAGAAAAACATGAAATGGACGTGAATGAATTGGATAATTTTGAAGAAGTTAGAAACAATTTGCAAATGATTGAAGAAATGCTTAACCGCATGCCACTTGAACACGGTGGTGAGAATGATGTTTTTGCAGTGACTGCTAAGGATATGGACGATTTGCTCAGCAATGTAACCCCAGACATGAACGGCAAAGATGTTGTGGAAAAGGCTAAGCCAATTTTACACACTTGCCACAAGGTTTTGGAATTGCGCAAGAAGGAAAATCGTTTGACTCCAGAACAAGAATCTTTGCTTGAAGACATCGAAAAGCTTGACTAAGAGTTTAATTGGAAAAAAATTATAAAACGGCCTGAAACAGGTACTGCGTGAGCTTCTGTGTTAAAATGTAAGTATAGAAATCGCTTACATTTAATACAAAAAAGAGGTAAAAATTATGGAACTTTTAATTGCAACTCATGAGGGCCTTGCTTCAGGCCTTGTTTCTGCACATGACATGCTGGTAGGCAAAAACGATCAAATTATGACAATTGAACTTAACGACAGCGGCATCAGAGACTTCCGCAGACGTTTTGCTGAATTGATGGACAGACATCAATCAGGTCAAGTTTTGATTTTGACTGATTTAAGAAATGGTACGCCACACTTGGTAGCTAAGGAATATGAAGAAGCTCACCCGGACAGCGTAAGAGTGGTTAGTGGTGCTAACTTGCCAATGGTTTTGGAATTAGGCCACAATTTAATTAGCGCTAATTTAGATGATGTCGCAAGAAGAGCCATCCAAGTTGGTCGCGGCGACATCGAAGTTGATAAAATGCAATTGGCATAAAGAAAAGACGGTATTTCTACCGTCTATTTTTTTGCAAAAAAGTGTTTGATTTTAGTGAAGATATTTTCTGGTTTTTGATTAGAATCATCAATGTTAGTAGGTTGAGTATTATTCTCCTTATTTTCTTGTTTAGTAGAAGAATAATATTTAGCCTTTTTTAGATTCTTATTTTGATGATGATTAGTCTTTTTCTTAGTACTTTTATGATCAGATAAGCGAATATGCTGGGTGGTTATGCTCTTTGATTTTCGATTGAAATAATGCTTTTCATCGGTCTGAGCTTCCATCGCAATATCAGGTCTGATGTAGTAAAGATCCCTACTTTCATAGCTGTTGATCAAGAAGACCAAAATATCATGCAGGTCGCAAATGCAGTGCCAGGCCTGCTTTTTATCAGGTTCTAACTTACTATCATGAATGGCGGCGTTACCCATACGGCGGACTTCGTCGAATAAATCCATGATGCTAAGTGGATAATTAACCTCTGAGCGTAAGTAATGTGTATCGTTTCGCAAATTGCGGTATTCGCCATCGCGGATCGGATAATACTGGTTTAAATTTTCTAGCTTAAAAATCTTCTTCACGATCGTTTCAAGTAGCAGGCGTGCATTACTGATAACATCGCGATAGTCATCGATCGTATATAACTTATAAATTTTTTCTGCAGCAGGATATTGTTCATTGAAGTACTTGCTGTCTTTTAAAAAATCAAAATTAATTTCCATTATGTTTCCCTTTGATTAATTCAAAAAAGATATTTGCTATTTTAGCTCAACTTGGTACCCTAGTAAAAAAAGGTATTTTCAAATAGGGTGTAAACATGAAAAAACATAAAAAAACTTGGGCAACGGGGATCATTATTGTCTTAATCGGTATTCTCGTTGCCGCTGGTAATTTTTATTATACAAAAGATCGGCAAATTAACCGTATTGTAACGAATTTACGCAATCCAAAAACTGGAATGGCAAAATACGTAACAGCTTCAACGCCAGATATGAACGTCACCGATAGCAGTTTAAAACCGCTCCAAAGCTATTTTAAAGAGCACAAGCAAGCTGCTAACCGTTTAGCTTATAACTTGCGTCACAACCGTGATAGCGGCGAAATTCAGTTGGTAGAATCCGGCAGATACTTCCTGTTCTTTCCAAAATACACGCTGCGTGTGCAAGTCTATCGTCCGCAGATTAAGACCAACCACGCTGGTTCAACTTTGATGATTAACCACAAAAATTATGGTCAAATGGAAGGTGGCAACCAGAACTACTACCAAGATTTAGGCATGGTTTTCCCAGGACGCTACCACATTTCAGTTAAATCAACGGTTAACGGCCGCAAGCTTGATGCCGATTCAATCGTCAATATTTGGTCCAACAAGACCGTCGATATGAATATCAAGACGGCTACGTTCCAAATCCGCAGCGTGCCTAACGGCGTCATCTACGTCAACGACCGTAAGGTAGGTAAGCTCAACAAGTACGGTAATTATACTTTTAAAGACTATCCAATTGCTAAGCGCATGGAAATCTACATCCAAAGCACCGTTAACGGCAAGAAGATCAAGTCCGAAACGGTTAGAGACTTGTCACAATCAATCAGCTCAGAATTTAGCGATAGTGAAGATGATGTGACCGACTACGACAATACCGCCGATACTTACCAAGGCAACAGCGAAAAGGACGTCTACCAAGATGAGGAAGGCGACTACATTGTCAATCCGATCTGGCCTGGTTTGATTCAGGCGGGGGATGCCGCTAGAATGCTCTACAACAACTTCAAGGAGCCAGACGCCGAAGTCTTTGAAAATGGTGAAGATAATGCCGACTACAAGAAGATTGCTAAGCAAGTTAAGGCTTGGAAGAAGAAAAAGAATCTTAAGAAGTACAGCGTGAAGGTGAAGGTAATCTCAGTCTTGCCAGGCGAACGCAATTACAGCAATGTGAACTATGAAGTAACCTTTATCAGAAAGTTTAAGGACAAGAGCAAAAAGAAAGAGAAGTTGTCATACCAGAACGCTATTTTCCATCAAGTCGATGGTCAACAAGAGATTCAAACTTTAGGAAAGTGCAGATTAATCAAAACAAAAACTAGCAATTAAAGCTTGATGTTATAGGCTTTTCCACTTGTTAAAAAGTGGGAAAGCTTTTTTTGTGCCAAAAACAGATTGACAAAATTGTAATATCATATTACTGTATTAATTAAATAATACAGTAAAACAAAAGCAGAGAAATGAGGTTTTTAAAATGAATGAAATTCTTGTGGTGGACAATATCACCAAGACTTACGGGAAAAAAAGCGAAAAACAATACCAAGCTTTAAAAGGCATCAACTTCAAGGTCACCTCAGGCGAATTCGTCGCAATCATGGGTGCTTCAGGCTCTGGTAAGACTACCTTGTTAAACATTCTTTCAACGCTTGATAAGCCAACTACCGGCCAAGTTTTTATCAACGGTAAAGACATCAGCAATTTAAATGCCAACCAAATGGCTGACTTCCGTAGTAAGGAAATTGGATTTATCTTCCAAGACTTCAACTTATTGGAAAATTTGACCAACCGTGAAAATATTGCGTTGCCACTCAGCTTGCGCGGTATTTCAACTAATCGCATTAATCCACTTGTGGATAAAATTGCAGCTAAGTTGGGGATTAAAGAAATTTTGGACAAATATCCAGCTGAAATTTCTGGTGGTCAAAAGCAGCGTGTTGCTTCAGCTCGCGCACTTGTTCACGAACCAGCCATGCTGTTAGCCGATGAACCAACCGGTGCGCTGGACTCTAAGAGTGCCCGTGAACTTTTAAATACAATGGAAAACTTAAACAAAAACGATGGCGTAACTACTTTGATGGTTACCCACGATCCATTTTCCGCCAGCTTTGCCAACCGCATTTTATTTATCAAAGACGGTAAGATCGGTGAGCAAATGGTAAAGGGTAACAAGAGCAGAACTGATTTCTACCATGAATTAATTGCTCACTTAGGAACCGAAGAATAGGAGGTGAGAAGCATGATTTGGAAGCTATCCTTAACTGGGATTAAAAGCCGGTTAAAAGACTACACGGTGCTGTTTTCAGGGCTAGTTGTAGCCAGCATGATTTTCTACATGTTCTTGTCTTTGGCCATTAATCCCGGTTTTATGAGTCACGACGTTAACGCACCGGGAAATTACTTAAGTTTTATTTTCGGCTTTGGTATTGTCCTGCTCGCAATTATCACATTTGTTTATCTGGTTTACGCCAATTCGTTTTTGCTGAGCATGCGTCAGCACGACTACGGCATGTTTATGATGCTGGGGGCAAAGAGTTCCAGGATCGGTTTATTGATCTTCTGTGAAACTTTGCTTACAGGAATTATTGCAGCCGTATTTGGTATTTTTATTGGGTTTGGCTTAACCGCACTTATTTCTAAATTATTAATTGCTAACCTTGGTCTTAAAATTACACACTTCCAAGTAATTTTGCCTAGTGCGATTATTTGGACCTTGATCTTCTTTGTCGCAATTTTCTTCCTTGCTGCTTTAAGAAACGCGCATAAACTCGTTAGAAGTAAAGTCATTGACTTGCTTCACGAAAGTCAAAAGCCAATTAAACTTAGCCGTAAAAATGGTTTAAGAGTTTTTGAGGCAATTTTAGGTATTGTACTTTTAGCAGCTGGTTACTACATCATGAGGATGCCAGCTAGCGCAATTTTCTTCATCATTCCAGCTGCTTTAATCACTATTGTTGCTGGTACCTACTTCACTTTCGACTCTCTTTTCACTCTCATTATTAATTTTCTACTTAAAAGAAAGAACTTCGCTTACCGCGGTATTCGTATCTTCACTCTAGGTCAATTAAAATTCAGAATTCGCGATTACACCCGTATTCTTTCAGTTATCTCACTACTTTTTGCATTAGCACTTGGTGCCATTACTGTTGGTCTTAACTTCAACTCTTTGAATGACCAAGCTGTAAAAAGCACATACTATGACGCAACAATCATTGAAAACAGTCCGGCTGTTCAAAAGAATGTGGATAAATTAGACATCAAAACCAGATCGACATATCACTATGTTGAAACTAAAAAAGACGTTTACTTCGATAAAAGTGAATTTGAAAAGACACCATTAAGAGACGTTAAGTTTAAACAAAACGGTAATAACTTCCCGATTTATAAACCAGTTACGCTTAAAACTAGCGAACTCACTATGAAAGACAGTTACGCTGGCAATGTTTTGAGAATTCAAACTAATACTTTAGGTAAGACAGTCAAATTAGTCTCATCCAATCAGTTAAAGAATATCCAAGGACAAAAGAAGTTCATTACTTTAATTACAGTAAAAGACTTTGTTAAGGATTACCTAACTTTGATGAAATTAGAGAAGGTGCAACTGGCATCTAATCCAGCCATGGCTCAAGCTTTGTCACGAACCAAACCATTCTCATACCAAATGATTTTGGGTTTTACCAGTGGTTTCGAATTCATGGGGTTCTTCCTGGGAATCGCGTTCCTCACCATGCTCGCATCCACATTGATGTTCAAAGTTTTGAGCGGCGCCGCCAGCGACAAGATGCGCTACGAAATGCTTTATAAGATTGGTACTAGAAGAAAGGTGCTCAAGCAATCCATTAGACACGAAATTGGCGTGTTATTCCTTCTTCCTGGGATCCTCGGTGTGATCGACGTCTTGTTTGGACTCAGATTATTTACAGCACTTTTGCCACATCCATACATGGGCTTCTGGGTACCATTCTCAATCTTCATTGCTCTCTACTTCATCTACTATGCCGTTACAGTTAAACTGTATGAAAACCTTGTTTTGCAAAAATAGATAAAAATAAAAAAAGCAGTTTTCCAATTGGAAATCTGCTTTCTTTTTGGCTATAAATGCATCTTGTTCCAGCTAGGGATCTTAATCTCGCCCTTGGCACTCATTGTCATAATGGTGATTGAAGCGTTTCTAGGACCCGGTACAAGAGGGATGTTATCACCGTAGCGGTACCACAAACTTCTAATAGTAAAGCCGTGTGTTACAAGTAAAATATTTTCGGCACCATCAAGTTGGCTGATCAACTTAAAACCTTTATCAAGACGTGCCCAATATTCTTCAGCGTTTTCTGCATCGTGGTATGGGTCGGCATCCTTAATCCAGTCCTTGATCGTATCGATACTTTCGTGGGCAAATAATTCTTGTCTAGTTGCGTAGCCGTGGCTGCCACCGATCATGCGCCAGGCCATTTCAGAATCGAGGCCTTCGAAGTAGCCATAGAATTGTTCTCTAAAGAATGGGCTAGCAAGGTGTTGCAATTCATCCTTGTTGACGTTGTGCTTCATGATGATTTCACAGGTATCGCTAGCTCTCTTTAAGTCACTAGACAAAGCAATATCGAATGGGACGTCCTTTAAAGCTTCACCGGCCTTTTCAGCACCTTCAATGCCTGGTTCAGTTAATGGAGTATCGCACCAACCTTGCATCTTGTTGTAACGGTTAATATAAGTTTGACCATGTCGAACGACGTAAATTCTCTTCATTTCTGTCTCCTTATAAAAATAAAAAAACTCACCTTTTATTTTATTTAAAAAAGGTGAGCAGATAAAGCTAATTATTTTTCATGATAAATTTTTCTGACGTTCTGAATATCTTGTGGTTGAATCGTGTAGATCGAACCTTTAGGATACATGACTGACACGGAATTGGTGTGGTTTAAACCAATTGCGTGGCCCAATTCGTGTTCAGCTGTGTTGACGATGCGGTTGTTGCTGTAGCCGTACCACTCGTTTTGCAAGTAGTAGCGGTTCAAATGTACGTCGGCTTTTAACAAATGACCCGTTGATGGGTTATAAGTCGTTGCCGTTTCACCGGCTGCATTGGTATCGCTGTCGTCAACCGTGCTGATCACGATCTGGGCGCGACTTTTATCATCAGTTTGGTAGAAAGTGAAAGCACCCGTTCTGTTCCAGGCGTTCATCGCATCGATTGCGGCCGAACGCAACTGGAGGTCGTTTTTAATATCAACATAGACATTGGCTTCAGGCTTTGACCAAACACGAGTCTCAGAAGAATTATCATTTTCAGTTTTATCAGTATTAGTTTTTGTATTTGAATTAATGCCATTTTTGGGCGCTGTTGCCGTTCCCATCGTGAGCAACTGGTTGATGCGATAGCTGAGTGTCACTAAGGAATCATTGGTTGCTATTTGGAAGTCAGGATTATTTTTATAAGTCCAAACACCAAAGGCGAGAAGAGCAAGCAAGAAAATATTTCGAATAAATCTAAAAAATGTTCTCATACTTTATTTTCAACTCCAATGCTGAAATTATAATCTTTAGAGCTTAAATTTTCACTGATTTTTACTTATATTTTGGTTACGAGCATGAAAACTATCATGAAAGCGCTATTTATGGTAAAATAGATAGCAAATTTTTATGGGAAAGGTGATTAAATGGCTACAGCCAAAACTGAAAATAATGAAAAAGAACTTGAACAAAAGCACCTTGATAACATAATGGAACAAATCAAGGAACGCGAAAAGTCCTTAAAGAAATCTATCAAATCAGCTGAAGGCGAAGCAAGAGCGCTTAATTCACACTTTTTTGACGATGTGAAATTGGACTACGATGGCTATTCCACTTCAATGGAAACTGCCTTGTCAATTCACCAACAGCAACAATTATTAAGTGAACGTGAACATGCCTGGCAACATTCAGCTAAGCAGCTCGACACGGTAGAACGCCTTGAGAAGCGGCCATACTTTGCACGTGTAGATTTCAAGGAAAACGGCGAAGAAAAGCCTGAAACCATCTATATTGGCTTAGGTTCCTTTGCAGATAAAGATGATCATTTCTTGATTTACGATTGGCGTGCACCTATTTCTTCAATTTATTATGATGGAAAACTAGGCAAGGTTACTTATAATTCGCCAGAAGGCGAAATCACCGTTGATATGACCAAGAAACGTCAATTCATGATTGAAGACGGCAAGATCATCAACATGTTTGACACCAACGAATCAATCGGCGACCAAATGCTTTTGTCTGTTTTATCTGAAAAATCCAGTACGAAGATGAAGTCGATTGTAACGACGATTCAACGTGAACAAAACAAGATCATTAGAAATACGAGTGCTGACTTGTTGTTTGTTCAAGGTGCAGCTGGTTCTGGTAAGACTAGTGCTATTTTGCAAAGAATTGCCTTTCTTTTGTACCGTTACCGTGGCAACCTGACTTCAAGCGACGTCATCATGTTTAGTCCAAACCAATTGTTTAACGACTACATCAAGAACGTTTTGCCTGAAATGGGTGAACAAAACATGGTTCAAATGACCTACTGGCAATTTGTGGCTCGTCGTTTGCCAGGGATGAACGTTGAGAACTTGTTCAAGCAATTCGAAGATCCAACTGCCGATACCAACATCAGCAAGTTCAAGGATTCAGTTAACTTCTTTAACTTGCTTACCCGTTATGCAAAACGCCTTAATAAGCGCGGCGTGATCTTTAAAAACATCTACTTCCGCGACAAGAAGAAGCCATACTTTGATAAAGACAAGATCAAAGAAATCTACTACTCATTCAATGAAAATTATAATTTGGCTAACCGTATCGATGCTACGCGTGAAGAATTGATCAAGATACTTAACCGCAAGATTACGCCTGAAACTAAGAAGGCTTGGGTAGCTCACACCATTGAAGGGATGAGCCAACAAGAATTGAACGACTTGTACGATCGTCCTGACCAAGAATTCGAATCTGAAGCCAAAGAAGAGGCCTTCTTGGGTAGAAAGATTGTTTTAGCCGCTTTAAAGGGCGTACACAAGCGTATTTTGCACAACCACTTCTTTAACATGCGTGCACAATACCTGAGCTTTTTGCGTGCCGTGCCTAAGATGGTTGATTTAAGCAAGTGGGACATCGACGAAGACGAATGGATGAAGCACGTTGAAGAGGTAAAGAACAACTTCAAGAGTCATGATATTGCGATGAGCGACGTTTCCGCATACTTGTACCTCTACGACTTAGTTACTGGCCGCAGAACCGACTACGAGATGCGTTATGCCTTTATCGATGAAATTCAAGACTACACGCCATTCCAATTGGCTTACCTGAAGTACAACTTCCCACGGGCTAAGTTCACCATGTTGGGTGACTTAAACCAGGCTATTTTTACCAAGGACGAAAGCCGCAGCTTGCTTAAGCAGATTTCTGGTTTGTTTGATCCAGAAAAGACCGACGTAGTGCAGCTTACTAAGTCATACCGTTCAACTAAGGAATTGACCAACTTCACCAAGCAAATTTTGCGTCAAGGTGAGAAGATCGAAGCCTTTAACAGAAAGGGACCTAAGCCAGTTATCTGGGGCAGAAAGACTGACGAAGAAGCCGTCGCCGTTTTGAGCAATGTTTTGCGTGATAATGAAAAGCATAAGATGACAACTGCAGTCATCACCAAGGATTTAGCTAGTGCTGAATTTGTTCACAAGATGTTAGCTGACCGCGGTGAAAAGGCTACTTTAATTGCGACCGCTAACCAGCGTTTGGTTGATGGGACTTTGATTATTCCATCATACTTGGCTAAGGGGCTAGAATTCGACGCTGTCATAATGTGGGGCGCTTCAAAAGAAAACTACCACCGCGTCGATGAAACGCAATTGGTTTACACAATTACTTCACGTGCTATGTACAAGCTGGACATTATTTACACCGGTGAAAAGAGTCCATTACTCGATGCAGACAAGAGTACCTACGAAGAAAAATAATTGACAAATCAATTTTTGTCGTTTATTATCTTAATCAATATTAAAAACAACTTAGAACAGAAGCAGTAGTACCTATCGCAGTAATAGAGAGTTTCTGATGGTGGAAATGAAACATACGCTGGTATGAAGTCACATCTGCGAGTTGATTTTCTGAAACAAGTAGGAGAACCCGGGGTTAGCCCGTTACAACTAAAGGTTGATTATCGAACTTATTGAGGCAGACTGCGTGAGCAGTTTGTGAACATGAGGTGGAACCGCGATTTCATTCGCCCTCGTAGCCAATTAGGCTATGGGGGCTTTTTCTTTTCGATCATCAACCTAGTGAGGCATTTTGCGTGAGCAAGTGCAAACATGAGGTGGAACCACGATACAGTCGTCCTCTTAGGCTAGTCCTAAGAGGACTTTTTTATTAGGAAAATGGGTGAGAGTATGTCGCTGAAATACATTACAGAAATATTGCCAGCTTTATTTAGTGGAGCGGGAATGACGTTAAGCATCTTCTTTTGGACTTTAATTTTGGCTACGCCGCTGGGAATTTTAGTTTCATTGGGAGAAATGAGCAAGATCAAGCCGCTGAAGTGGATCGTTAACTTTTATGTCTGGATCATGAGAGGGACGCCGCTGCTTTTACAATTAATTTTTGTCTTTTATGGTTTGCCAATCATTCATATTGTCTTTCCACGTTACCAAGCTGCCTTATTTGCCTTCGTCTTAAACTATGCTGCTTATTTTGCTGAAATTTTCCGGGGCGGTTTTCAATCGATTGATCAAGGTCAATTTGAGGCGGCACAAGTTTTGCACTTGAATCGCTGGCAGACAATGACCAAGATCGTTATTCCCCAGGTGATCAAAATCGTGTTGCCATCAATCGGTAACGAAGTCATCAATTTGGTTAAGGATTCATCATTGGTTTACGTAATTGGTTTGGGCGACTTGCTTAGAGCAGGTAACGTTGCGATGGCAAGGGATGTAACCTTAGTGCCACTAGTACTAGTCGGCGTCATCTACTTGCTCTTGATCAGTATTTGCACCTTTATTCTTAAGCGGCTTGAAAAGCACTTTTCTTATTACAAGTAGGGTCTGGTGAAAACAAATGTTAGAAGTAAAGAACTTATACAAGGAATTTAACAACCGTCCGATTTTGAAGGATATTTCTTTCACTTTAAAAGATGGCGAGATTATGACGATCGTGGGCCCATCTGGCGCCGGTAAAACCACTTTGCTTAGAATTATCGCGGGCCTTGAAACTAAGGATAGCGGCGAAATTTTAATCGATGGCAAGCCATATGATCCCGGCAATGTCGGCGTCGTTTTTCAGGATTTCAACCTTTTCCCTAATTTAAACGTACTGCAAAACATTACGCTAGCACCAACGATGGTGCTTAAGGAATCCAAGGCTGAAGCGGAACAAAACGCCCAAAAGCTGCTGGACCAATTGCAGATGAATGGTCGAGAAAAACAGTACCCGTACCAATTATCAGGTGGGCAAAAGCAGCGGGTGGCAATTGCTAGAGCTTTGGCCATGAATCCAAGAATTTTGTGCTACGACGAACCAACTTCCGCCCTTGATCCTAATTTGCGTAAAGAAGTGGAAAAGATGATCTTGGATTTGAAGAAGTCAGGCTTAACGCAATTGATCATCACGCACGATTTAACCTTCGCTAAGAACGTGGCCGATCAGATGCTTAAGGTCCAGCCATTAAGTGAGGCGTAGCCTATGAAGAAAAGATGGATTTTCGTTTTATTAGCTACTTTAATGCTAGTGCTAACTGGTTGTGAAAGCGTGCAGGAACGCGCAAATACGCAAGACACTTGGAGTAAGATCGCACAGAAAAATCAGGTTGTGGTGGGTCTTGATGACAGTTTCGTGCCCATGGGTTTTGAGAAAAAGAATGGGCAGCTAACTGGTTATGACATTGATTTAGCTAAGGCTGTGTTTAAACAATATGGCATCCACGTTAGTTTTCAAACGATCGACTGGTCGATGAACGTCACAGAATTGCGTAACGGCACAATCGACTTGTTATGGAACGGCTACAGTATTACGCCTGAACGTAAGAAAAAAGTGGCCTTTAGTCGACCATATTTGCGCAACAGACAGGTACTGGTCGTTAAGAAGGACAGCGGCATTAATTCGTTTAAGCAGATGAAAAAGTATGAATTAGGGATGCAAACCGGTTCAACTGCCGAGCAGTGGTATGAAACTAAGCAAAATGTTTTGCACGCAAAAAAGACCGTGCTCTATGACACGATCTCTAATTCGTTCTTAGATTTGAATGCCGGTCGGATTCAGGGTATTTTATTAGATGAAGTTTATGCCAACTACTACATTGCCCACATGACTAAGAGCAAGGACTACAAGGTGATTCAAAATGATAATGTGCCAAAGGATTTGTTTGCGGTCGGAATGCGTAAGGGTGACAAGACTTTGCGTAAAAAGGTCAATGCCGGCTTAGTTCGCTTGCAAAAAAATGGTACACTAGCTAAGTTGAATAAAAAGTGGTTTGGCAAGGAAAGCAATTATTTAGGTAGATAGCAATGAAGCAGATAAATGATTTTACCCTGAAAAAGATTGATGAAATGAGCGGCCGTGAGCTGTTTTGCACGGAAAGATTGCGTGAAGAAACGTTTGTGACCGAGCAAAAGATTACTTTGCCTGAACTTGATGACCAAGATTTGATCGCAATTCAAGCGTACCGTTTGAACGATGATCAAACGAATGCGCTGGCTACTTGCCGGATTTTTGAAGAAGATGGCGAGTGGATGTTGGGTCGCGTTGCGGTGTCAAAGGCGGCTAGAGGGATGCACCTCGGCAGCAAGATGGTTGAAGCGGTACAAGAATACTTACGCGAAAAGGGCGTAGCGGCGTTATACTGCCATGCCCAAATGCGGGTTGAACCGTTTTATGCCAAATTAGGCTATCAAGAAATCGGCGAGCCATTTGAAGAAGCTGGCATTCAGCACATCATGATGAAAAAGGACTTGAACTAATCGAGTTCTTTTTTAATTGTGGGCACAATCTGGTTAACCAGAAATCCGTTGCCTTTATCAGTTAAATGCTGGCCATCTGCTTGGTAATATGTCGATATGTGTTTGAGCTTTCTCATGGCCGGAAGAATATCCACAAATGGTGATTTGTGCTCAAAAGCAACTTTTTTGGCAATCGAGTTAAACAAATCGAGGCGCTCATCACCATAAAATTGATTGATTTCGCTATTTGTGGGATCGGGATAACAAAGTCCCACAACGACGCTTTTACCTACAGCATCAAGGATTTGACCTAGATTTCTTTCATAGTTTTCAGGACTAATGCCCCATGCCGTTGCGGCGTCGTTATTACCGTATTCAACAACAGTTAAATCTTTTTCTGCAGGAATCTGCACTAAATAATCAACGCCTTCGACGGTAGTTGCACCACTTTTAGAGATGTTTTCCACCTGTGCATAATTTTTCAGCTGTTTTTTAAACAAATTAGTTACAAGATTGGTGTCACAGCCGTCACGATAACCGTTGAAAATTGAATCGCCAAATAAAATTATTTTTTTCATAGTTTCAGCCTTTCCGTTATAATAAATAAGTTAGAGGAACAGGATATGAAGAATTATACAAGCTTTGAAAGAAATGAATGGGCAAAACTTGCGCCCAAAAATAAAGTAAACATCACTAAAGAAGAACTAGCTAACATTAAGTCTTTAGGCGACGTAGTTGATTTAACCGACGTCCACGAAATTTACACTAGTTTGATTAGCTACTTACACTTAGTTTACCAACAAAAAAAGAATGAACAAAAGGTTCAGATTGAATTTTTACATAAGGATTTTAAGCCGGCTCCATTTATTATCGGTATTTCTGGCTCCGTTGCGGTAGGAAAATCGACGACGGCTCGTTTATTGCAGTTACTTCTTAAAAGAATGTACCCGGACTTAAAAGTGCATTTGATGACCACTGATGGCTTTCTATATCCCAATGAGGAATTGCAACGTCGTGACCTCATGCCACGCAAGGGATTCCCTGAGAGTTACAACATGACGATGCTCAGCGATTTCTTGAGCGACGTGTTAAGCGGGAAAAAAGACATCGTGTATCCACTGTATTCACAGGAATTGAGCGACATTGTCCCTGGAAAATATGGTCATGTGAAGAATCCTGATGTTTTGATTATCGAAGGCATCAACACTTTGCAGCTGCCGGAAAGCGGCCAAGTCGTAACGAGCGACTTCTTCGATTTCTCTATTTACATCGACGCTGACGAAGATTTGATTGAAAAATGGTACATGCAACGCTTCAAGAAGGTCTTGAAACTAAACAAAGATAAGCCAAATAATTTCTACTATGAAATGGCTAACGGTCCGCTAGATGATGCTTTAAAGCTAGCTGAAGAGACCTGGCAAATGGTCAACTTGGTCAACCTGCGTGAATATATTGCGCCAACAAAGAAACGAGCTAGTTTGATTTTGCATAAAACAAATGGACATTTAATCGATCGAATTTACCTAAGACATATTTAATTTGGTATACTGTAAATTATGAATACGATTTATTTATTATTAATTAAAAAATTTGCTTTGCCCCCAGCGTGTTAAAAAAGAGAAAAACGCAAAAATTAAAAAAAGAGATTGAAGAAAATTAAGGGAGAAAAAGCAAATGGTACAAGCAATTAATTTGAAAAAAGGTATGATTTTTAGTCAAGACGGCAAGTTGATCAAGGTTTTGAAGGCTAACCACCACAAGCCAGGTAAGGGTAACACCGTTATGCAAATGGACTTGCGTGATGTTAAGAGTGGTGCCGTTGTTCATAAGACTATGCGTCCAACTGAAAAGGTAGACTTAGTTGAAGTAACTAAGAAGAACGCACAATACTTGTACAGCGAAGGCGACACTTACACCTTTATGGATACTGAAACTTACGACCAATACGAAGTTTCAGCTGATCAATTAGGTGACGACGTTAAGTTCTTGATTCCTAACACTGTCGTTGACATGGACTTCACTGATGACAACAAGATAATCGGTATTGAATTACCAGCAACTGTTGAATTGACTGTTAAGGAAACTCAACCAGGTATCAAGGGTGCCACTGTTGCAGGTGGTGGTAAGCCAGCTACTATGGAAACTGGTTTGGTTGTTCAAGTTCCTGACTTCATCAACGAAGGCGAAAAGCTTGTGATCGGTACTGAAAACGGTGATTACAAGTCACGTGCCAACAGCCAAGCAAGATAATTAAAAATTGCGAAAAAATAAGCATTACCTCAGGGTAATGCTTATTTTTCACATCACATGTTTAGTGACGGCATTAATTTTTACGACACGTTTTTGACTGTTTTCGACCAGATTGATCTTCCAAATAGCTTGATCATTGTCGTCTTTTAGTTCCCATGATAATGGCGTAGCACCAGGAACTTCGCGCAAGGCAATGGAAGTAGCTTCTTTACGAGAAATAGTTTTCTTTAAGTTCAGTGAAGATTCTTTATCATAGTTGTAGTCGAGTACCTGGGTTGATTGCCCGATGATTTGATTATTGGTAGCGTCGACTTGAATCATGCAGTCCTTGTAGTTATCGTAGCCGATAATGTTGTAGACATAGATGCCGTTGTCTGGCACTAAGGAAATGGATTTAATTTCGGCACTAGAATAAAGTGATTTGAATTTACGGATGGCGGCGGCTTGACTGGTTTGGATTGCAGGCAATTTATCGCTAGAATAGCTGACCTTTTGTGTCTTGTTTAAAAAGTCACCTACGCTAACAGTTACGTTGTTTGTTTTGGGCTCAAGTTGCGTCATGTGATTCTTTGCAATAAAGATACCTAAGTCTATACCAATGCCAATATTTAATATGGCCAAAAAGATTTTTTTCATTAGTCACCTACCTGTAAAAATATAGTTGTGTTTTAGTTTATACTTAATTATAAACTATATTTTAGATAGTGACATATTGTCAATAAATTATTATTGAATTTGTCTTATTTCTGTAATGTTACGAAAATCAAGGCAAGTAGAGCTGGTAACATTTGCACCAAGAAGATCTTTTTAGTTGCGGTAAAACCACCAAAAATTGCGACTACGACGATCAAAGTAAGCAATAATTGCCAAACAGTGAAAGCAATTGAAGCCTTAAAAACGAAGTAGACCAATATCAATAATAGGCCGAGCATCCCGTTGTAGATGCCTTGATTTGCCATAGAAATTCTGGCAGCAGGCTGCTTTACAAAATCAAGGTCCATGTCGAAAGCTTTAGCTTGCATTTCTGGTTTACCAAAAATTTCTAGAAAACAAATTCCGATATGTTCAATCCCTACGAGAAACGTTAATACAGTAGCAATTACATTCATTTTTTCTCCTCCTTTTTTCGTTAATAATTATACCTGAAAAAAGGATTTTGCAAAATAAAATGTTGACAGCAGTAAATTCTCAAGTTAAGATAGGCTTATTAAAAGTAAGAAGGAGATGAATCACATGTTATTAGCACGTCAAATGCAATGTCAAAACTGCCAATGTTGTTGTATTAACAACATCTATTTGTCGTGCTCTAATGTGTGATCATCAAAGACTATTACTGAATAACTAGTTATCAAGTTGTGGTTCTTTTTGGGATGTATTCCGCGTTGGAGTACATCCCATTTTTTGTTGCAAAAGAAAGGAAAAATCATGTCGAAATTAAAGGTAGTTTTAGCAGGTATTGTCACAGTTTCAGTAGGATTGCTTCTTGCTGCTTGTGGCAATAACAATGCTTCGACAGCAGAAAAGAACACATTGAATTTAAGCACTACAGCACCACTGGACACCATTGACATCAGCAAGTCTACCGGTTTTGGTCAAACGGGCAATGTCTTTGAAAGCTTTTATCGTTTGGGCAAAAACGGTAAGCCTACTGCGGGTCTTGCTAAGAGCGGTAGTGTATCAAAAGATGGTAAAACTTGGACTTTTAAGTTGAGGGATGCCAAGTGGTCAAACGGTGATCCAATTACCGCGCAAGATTTTGTTTACTCATGGCGCAGAAGCTTGAATCCTAAGACCGCTTCACCATATTCCTATCTTTTTAGCGGCGTAAAGAATGCGGATGCGGTTGCAAAAGGCAAGATGAAGCCAAGTGCAGTTGGTATTTCTGCACCAAATAAGCAAACTGTAGTCGTTAAGCTGAACAGACCGATCGCTTACTTCAAGGTTCTGATGGCTTATCCATTGTTTGGACCACAAAACGAAAAGGTCGTTAACAAGTACGGCAAGAAATATGCGACTAAGGCACAATACCAGGTTTACTCAGGTCCATTCAAGATTAAGGGCTGGAACGGTACCAATGATACTTGGTCCTTTGTTAAAAATAATGATTATTGGGATAAAAAGGTGGTTAAGTTAGACAAGATTAACTACCAAGTAGTGAAGTCTAATAACACCGGCTACCAGATGTACCAACAAGGCAAGCTGGATTTAACCCCACTTTCAAGCGAGCAAGTGAAGAATTTGAAGAGCAATAAGGACTTTACTCAATACCCATACTCATTGGTTAGATTCTTGCTTTATAACTTCAAGGACAAGAACGCAGTTAACCGTAAGGCCTTGAATAATAAAAATATTCGCTTGGCCTTGTCACTTTCAATTGACCGTGACATTGTGACTAAGAAGGTTTTAGGCAATGGCTCAACCTTGCCAACAGGTTTTGTCGCAACTGATTTAGCTAAGAATCCAACAAATGGCCAAGACTTTGCTAAGGAACAAGCGGTAAAGAATACCGTTGATTACAATCCTGCTTTGGCTAAGAAGTACTGGAAACAAGGCTTGAAAGAAATCGGTGAAAGCAGCTTAACCTTTAACATTTTGGCTTCAAACGATGAGTCTGATAGTGATCAATTAACGCAATACTTGCAATCACAATGGACCAAGGAATTGCGTGGTATCAAGGTTAATATTACAAATGTGCCAGAAAAATCTTCGTATAGTCGTGCACAAGAAGGTAACTTCGATATTTACTTGTCACACTGGGGCGGTGACTTCAACGATCCAATGACCTTCATGCAAATTCCGATGACTGGCACTTCATACAACTATGGTAAGTGGTCAGATGCTAACTACGATAACTTGGTTAGAAAAGCTGGCAATCAGGATGCTAACGATCCTGCAACGCGCTGGAACGATTTGGTTTCTGCCGCTAAGATCGTGAACAAGAACCAAGCAATTACGCCAATTTATCAACAAACTACGGCATATTTGCAAAAGCCACGCGTTCATGGTTTGATTCATAATACTGCTGGTACGCAATGGTCATACAAGTATGCTTATGTGAAGTAGAAAATAAAGCCATGATTGTAATGATCGTGGTTTTTATTTTTAATAAAATTATTGTCGCATTTGCAGCAATAATCAATATAATAATTTTAGGTGAAAAACATGAAAGAAGATATTTTAAGGCAAATTAGCGCAATTGCGCGGGCACTCGATTCAATTGCTAACATTGAATTCAAAGAGATGCAGCTGAATCGCGGTCAGTATTTATATTTGGTTAGAATCAAAGAAAATCCTGGTATTATCTCTGATCATTTGGCAGGGATGCTCAATGTAGATCGCACGACGACGGCACGGAGTATTAAAAAGCTAGAAGATAATGGCTTGATCGAAAGAAAAAATGATCAACAAAATAAGAAGATTAAGCACCTGTTTGTAACTAAAAAAGGTGACGAATTAGCTGAAAAAATTGAAAAAGAAAATACTTATTCAAATGAGCTAGTTCTAACCGGTTTGAATGAGAAACAAAGACAAGAATTGACCAAACTTTTGCAACAAGTAGAAGATAATGCGAGTGAGAATTGGCACTTTGTTAAAAATGGCGGGAAGAGGGAGTATTAATGGATTACACAATTAGACCAGTCACCACTGACGACGTAGCAGAATTACAAAAGATTTCACGTGAAACATTTAAAGTAACTTTTGATCCTTTTACGGCTCCAGATGACATGGCACACTTTTTGGACGAAGATTATGCGACCGATGTCTTGATTAGCGAGATTGAAAATCCAAATAGCCGTTTCTTCTTTTTACTGGTGGGAGATAAAATCGCTGGCTATTTGAAAGTCAATGTGGGGGATGCACAAAAAGAGCATCTGAAGGAAAATGCTCTTGAATTGCAAAGAATTTATTTGCGTTCTAACTTCCAGCATAAGGGACTAGGTAACGTCTTGTTTGATTATGCGGAAAAGATTGCTAGAGATGAAAAGAAGGACTACATGTGGCTTGGCGTGTATGAAAAGAACATCAACGCGCAGCACTTTTACAAGCGTCATGGTTTTAAACAGGTAGGTCAACACGTCTTCCAAGTTGGTGATGATCTGCAAATTGACTGGCTTTTACTTAAAAAATTGTAAACAAAAAAATGGTGAGGAGAATTTCTCTTCACCATTTTTGTTTGCATTTAGTTATTAATCATCGTGTTCAGTTTCAAGAATTTTCTTACTGTGAGCGTCAATCTTCACCTCAGTAGATTGGTAACCATTGACTACTTCAACTTCCCAGTAAGTCTTACCGTGTTCTTGGTCCAGCTTCCATTCTTGGCTAGTGCCTTTAGCATGTTCTTCTGCGATTACGCTAGCTTCATCGCGGCTGATAATGCCGTCAAGGTTCAAAGCTTCATTGCGGTCATCGTGATCTAAGCGCTCTGAGTGAACGCTGCTGGCATGACCAGTTTCTGCGTTGATTTCGGCAGAGTATTCATGGGTACTATCGAAGCCTTCGATTTCGTAAACGTATTGCTTGCCTTCAAGAGATAAATCGATGCTCTTAATTTGCTTGCCAGAAAATTGGCTATGGAATTTATCAATGGCTTCTTGTTGGCTTAATTTGATCTTGCTAATTTCGGTCTTAACACTGTTAGTAGTCTCTGTGGAGGAATCGCTTGTTTGACTACTTTGACTGTTGTCGCTGCTTTTAGCTGCAGTAGACTTGTGTGATGTGGTTTGGCTAGTTTGAGCAGTGCTGTTATCCTGCTTTGAACAAGCCACGGTTCCAGTTAATAATGTTGCACCTAATAAAATTGCACTAGTTAATTTAGTGAGTTTCATATCTTATACCTCTTTCAAAAATTAGTCGCGTTCTACGCTGATTACTTTTTTAGTTAAAGCATTGATCTTTACTTCGCTCTTTTTGCCGCTCTTTGAGACAGTTACTTCCCAAACAGTTCTTGAACCGTCACGGTCTAAGCGCCATTCTATAGCCTTGCTGTCAGGAACTTTCTTTTGAGCAATCTTAGTGGCAGTTGAGCGTGAAATTACTTTTGACAAGTTGATTGCCTTCTTGTTGCGGTTTTTTTCAGCTTCTGAATGAGCGGAAATCACTTTACCAGTCGAAGCGTTAATCCTCATGTCGTATTCTCTGGTTGAAGTAAAACCTTCAATTTCGTAAACGTAGCGACCATTTTCTTTTTCTAAGTTGATGGAGTCAATCTTAGCACTTGGATATTTGGCTCTGAATTTCTTAACTGCTGTACTTTGTGAAACCTTAATTTTGCTGGAAGCTGCTTGAACAGTAGTAGGTTCCGTATTTTTGTTAACAGTAGTGATAGCTGCAGTGCCTAAGCCAATTAAAGCTGCACCTGCGATGGCGAATTTCTTTAAGTTGATAGTCTTCATAATAGTTCTCCTTGGGTTTTCTTAATTCCTAATTGCTTGACTTGATATATTTATCTTACTAAGAAAGGACGTTAGAAAAACCAAAATTAGATGGAGTTTAAATGAAGATTTCTTCATTTTTCTTTGGGCAGATAAACGGAAAAGATCGTCCCTTGAGGAGTGTTGTCTTCCACCGTGATTTGGCCGTGATACTTGTCGACTTCGGCTTTGACGATGGCCAAGCCTAGGCCATAACCACCGACTTTGCTGGAGTGCGACTTATCTTCTCGGTAAAAACGTTCGAAGATCTTTTCACGGTTTTCCTGGGAAATGCCAATACCGTGGTCTGCGACTTGGAAGAGTAATTTGTCAGCTTGTTTTTTCAAAACGACGTTAATTTCGCTATCTGCAGGTGAATATTTAGCCGCATTTTCTACCAAGTTGTGGGCGATATTGCGAAAATCGGTTGGCTTGATCGGGAAGAGCAGTTGTTCAGGCAAGTTAGAAATAATTTTTTGCGGATAAACAGTCTGCACTTCATTTACTACATCAGAAACAATTTTAACCAAATCAATTGGCGTTACGTCGTCGTTATTCTGATCGATTCTACCCAAAGTAAGCAGCTCGTTAACGATCAACTGCATCTTCTTCGATTCTGAATCAATATAGTCTAATGAAGTAGAAATAATCTCTGGGTTGCTTTGCCCGCGACGTTTGATCAAATTAACGTGGCCGCGAATGGCCGCAATTGGCGTCTTTAATTCGTGTGAAGCATCACTGACGAATTGTTGCTCGCGCTTTAACGCATTATTTTGAAAACTCAGCAGATTGTTAAATGACTGCGCCAGGTTCCTGATTTCAAGTGGATTATCGGGAATAGTGACCTTTCTCTCAGGCGTTTTATTCTTGCGAATATCCTGGATTTCCGCGTTCATCGTTTGAATCGGCCTGCTCCATTTATGAGCAAAACGGCGAATGAGCAGGATGCTGATCAAGATAGCTACTAGGTTGATGCCTAGCATCGTAAGTAGAAGCCAGGTGATTAGATTGAAGAGTTCGTCGACATTTAAGGCAACGTGAATGCGATAGCCATGGTGTCCTTCACGTGCTAAAAAATAGATATGCTTGTGTGAAACAACAAAGTTTTGATAATGGCGTTTATGGTTAATATCCTTAAAAGTCTCGTGTGCATCTTCAGAATAATAGGTTCGGCCCTGCGGCGTAGTTAAAATAATTGCATCGTCGTCTTGCTTTGCTAAATAGGCATCAAGTAGTGCCGACCAGTCGTATTGCGGTTCCAGATTTTCTTCTACGGCGGTAATAAGCTGTTCACTCTGACTTTTGGCACTGTAATAAATGTAGCCAGAAGAAATAACTAAAAAGGCGATATTGACGAGAACCAAAATAGCCACGAATAGACTGACGAATAATTTGGTTAATTGGCTAGTGGTAGTTTTAGCTTTATTTTGCATGTTAATCGTCTTCTCTTAAACAATAGCCGAGGCCGCGCACCGTTTTGATGAGCTTCTTATATGGTTCGCCCAACTTGTTGCGGATGGTTCTAATGTAGACATCAACCGTGTTGGTTTGGCCCACGAAGTCATAGCCCCAGACGACGTCGAGCAGTTCATCACGGCTTTTTACTTTTTCGGGATCCTGCATCAGTTCGGTCATTAAGGCGAATTCTTTTGGCGTTAAATAAATCTTTTCGTCATTGCAGTAGAATTCGTGCTTTACCAAGTCGATTTTTAATGGACCAAAAGTAAAGGTGGAAGTAGGGGCTGCATTTTGTTCTTGGGTCTTTTTTAAGCGACGCAAAATAACCCGAATTCTGGCAAAAAGTTCCTCAATTTCAAAAGGTTTGGTAATGTAGTCATCTAAGCCTTGATCAAGAGCAGAACTAATGTCAGAAGCGGAATTTTTCGCCGTTAACATAATGATTGGCACATCGCTTTGTTTGCGGATTCTACGCAATACAGTGATGCCGTCATAAACTGGCAGCATCCAATCAAGCAGGATTAAGGTAGGATCTTCTTTTTGAAAAAGCTCGAGTGCCTCCTTACCATCTTGTGCCCAAATTACCTGGTAGCCTTCAAATCCCAGCTCTGTTTTCACAAAGCTAGCCACTGCTTCTTCATCTTCAACTAGCAGAATTTTGACATCTTTTTCATCCATATCATTTACCTCTAGAAAAAAACGGCTGGAAAATTCCAACCGTTTTGTTAATTAATTTTGACCTTTGAAGGTGCCGTTTTCTACTTCACGAATGAAGTCAGCCAAGTGTTTGTAGTAAACTGCAGGATTATCAACCATGTGGTGGTGTCCACCATCTGGAGTAGTAACTAAACGTGAGTTAGGAATTTCCTTTTGCATAATCTTAGCAGTTGAAATAGGCATAGTTTCGTTTTCACCAAAAGTAAGCAAAGTTGGAACATTGATCTTGTGTAATTGATCTCTGAAGTGCCAGTCCTTTAACTTACCGGTGATAACGAATTCGTTGTCACCTTGGAATGCGTGATAAACGGCGCTGCCACCAATGTCCTTTAAGTGGTAAAGCTTAGAAGGTTGCTTACGGTCAACGAAGTTAATATTCAAGATTTGAACGTCATCTTGGTAACGTTTGTTGTCGTAATCATTGTTCTTTTCACATTCGTGCATAAAGTCAATTTCAGTCTGTGGAAGAACTTCTTGTCTTCTTCTATTAACTGAAGCAACGTATTCATCGATTTCATCAACCATGGATGAAATGATGGCGCCCTTTAAATGTTGACCATATTTAACTGCATATTCTTGAACAAGAAGTCCGCCCCAAGATTGACCGATTAAATAAAAGTTATCGAGGCCAAGCTTTTCACGCACTTCATCAACTTCGTCTAAGAAGTATTCATAAGTCAAATATTTTTTAGCGATTTCAGGATCAGAATAATCAGGTTGATCTGAATAAAGAGAACCCAATTGATCGTACATGGTAACTTGAACGTTAAGACCTTGCTTCTTCAATTGTTCAGCAGTGTCTTCCCAGTATTCGTGGTTGCCGCCAGGACCGCCGTGAAGAGCTAATAAATGAATATCGCCTTCACCTTGAGTGTTGGTCCATAAGTGATAACCGTTGTCTAAAGTAATAATTTTAGTACCAGTTTTCATAGAATTTCCTTTCAGCCTTTATTAAAAATAGAATGTATTACATTAATTATCGTATCAGATTGAGAAAAAGACAAGTATGCGAGTATAATGGTTCAAGTATATAAAAAAGGAGAGTTTATGAGTCTTAAATATGCTAAAAAAAGCCAAATAATTAGCTTTACCATTTTGGCGGCAATTAAAGCCTGCAACATCGTCTTTGTAGCTTATATGATTCAAGTCATGTTGAATGTTGCTTCTTCTGGCTCTCATGACTACATGCACTTAATTAGATTGGCTTTATTAACTGCATTAGGTCAATTGTGCTTTATGGCCAGCAACTTTGTTTACGAAACGGTTAAGATGGGAATTATTCGTGACGTAAACATGACATTAAAAAAGGCCAATCTTCGGTATCTAGTTGATCAAGGCGATCCGGATATAAAAAGCGGTTTGTCGCTGATGACTAATGATTTAAAACAAATTGAAACTAATCGTGTGACCGCTCAACTAGATATGATTTTCCAGGGGTTGTCATTTATTGGTGCCATTAGCTTTGCTTTTTATAGTTCTTGGCAAATGACTTTAGTATTTGTAATAGCAACGATTGCACCTGCTGTAGTGCAGATGATCACTAGTCCAATTATTACTAAAAAGTCAAAGATTTGGGCAAAAACTAATGCTAATTATACGCAGCATGTTTCAGATTCATTAAATGGTGCTCAGGCTACCAAGCTTTATAACGTGCGAACAAATATTGTAACGCGTGCGGCAAATGCTGCCCAGCAAATGGAAAACGCGTTAAGAAATATGACTTTGACGCAGGCATGGGCACTAGAATTAATTTATTCTGCAGCTGAGCTTTTCTGTTTCATCATTCCATGTACCGTAGGTGGGATCTTGATGATGCAAGGCAACTTAAAAGTAGGTACTTTGGTAATGATGGTTGATTTGGCAATGAATTTTATCACGCCAGTTGTTACATTGTTTAACGAATTTAACCAAGTTAAGTCAACCGTACCGATGTGGGAAAAGACTCAAGAAGCTTTGAAACATGTGATGAAAGATGACAAGCAAAAGATCGATCATTTTGAAGGAATGAAAATTGATGATTTGTCTTATGTAACAAGTTCTGATCATAAGCGAATTTTTGATGGAGTTAATATAGAAGTTAAACCTGGTGAAAAAGTATTGCTTATGGCGCCAAGTGGCTGGGGGAAAACAACGTTGTTGCGCCTTCTTTTGGGATCAAAAAGACCTAAAGATGGGAAGATTTTGCTTAATGGCAAAGATGTAACTGGTAATTGGGATGCAGCGCATAATTATTTCTCCTATGTTAATCAAAAGCCGTTCATGTTTGACGATACGTTGCTTTTTAACATTACGCTTGGCCGGAAGGTGAGCGATGAAAAGCTGAAGCAAGTAATCCATGAAGCTGGACTTGATAATTTGGTTAAGAGCCAAGGCCTAGATAAGCAAGTGGGTGAAAATGGTAGTGAATTGTCTGGTGGGCAGATTCAAAGAGTAGAAATTGCTCGTGCTTTATTATCGGGCAGACCAATCTTGTTGGCTGATGAAGCAACGAGTGCGCTTGATCCTAAATTGTCACTAGATATTCATAAAACATTACTTGAGAATCCTAATGTTGCGGTAATAGAAGTAGCCCACAAAATCTCACCTGAGGAAAAAGCAATGTTTGATGTGATTATTCATTTGGATAAGCATACCGTTGAAACAAAGATGTAGTGAAATTAATAGGAAAAGTACTACTTTGTAAGTGGTACTTTTTAAAAAATAAAATATATAAAATTTTATATAATAGAGTCTGGAAAATTATTACTAAATTTATATCAATCCAATTGAATTAAAACCGCTTACAAATTATAATTAAAATTAAGAAGATTCTTTATTAGTAGGAGGAAAAAATTATGGCAGAACCTAAATGGCTTAAGGATATGAATCCTGATGAATACTTAAAAGAAGATTTTGAAGCTAAGGGTAAATCTAAATATACAGTTGAAGGAATCGATAAAAATGATCCTGAATGGCTGGATAAGGCAGCTAAGAAGGTCCATGCTGCAGAAGGTGACGATTATGTGAAGCTGGATGCGGGGTTACTTACTGTTAACCAACTTAATTGGATGCTTAGAAATACAATTGGGGAAATGACTTTTGTTGACGATAATAATGAATTTCTATGGTACAATCGTCCAACTGATCCAAATTATAAGATGCTTGCTAAACGTACACCAGATCAAGTCGGTGATACTATGAAGGCAATTCACCCTGATGTGCGTGATGTTATTCCTAATGCTAAAAAAGTAGTTCATGCTTTACGTACTAAGCAAGATGGACATGATGATGTCTATATGCCTGTTCCAACTGGTAATTTAAAGAAACTTGTTTTGCACTACTATAAGCGTGTTGAAGATGATAATGGAGATTACGCAGGTATTTACGAATGGGTTCAAGATTTGTATCCACTCGTTAAGTATTTCTGTGAAACTACTGGTCAAAAGTTGGTAGTAGATGATGATACCACAACTGGTGCAACTTATCGTAGAAATTCAGATCCTGATGCTGTAAGTGGTGCTTCAACTAAGGCTGAAAAGGTAGAAAAAACTAAAAAAACAGAAGAACCAGATACTACAACAGGTGCTTCACAACATTAATATTTATCAATAGAAAAACTCATCAATTGACTCAATTTTAGAATCATTGATGAGTTTTTTGTTAATTAATAGGATTGATTTCTTTTACTGCAATCATTATTTCTTCAGTAGTGTTATCGCTAGTGATGTCGTGCTGTGGATATGCAAAGTAAGGAACTATTTGATGATTTTCAGGAATATTTGCATCGATAATTTCTTTTAATCTTTTGTTGCTAATAAATATTGCAGCATTAGCTGGTGCAGAATAATATGCACCAACTTTATTACCATAGGGATCGTAATAATTAATCTCTAAACAGTTAGCTGAATTAATATTTTTAGTAATAGAAGAATTTTGTTCGCTTTTTAGCATATTAAAGCCTCCACTTTATTAATGCGGTTACATTTAAATCTATAGTAACAGTAATTTTTAGTTAATTTTTCTTGTTGATGAATGAGCCTAATGCCGTGATTGTTGCAGCAATACTTGCTAAAACAATGCCTGTAGTAATGAGGTTAGTCTTATCTTCACCGGTTTCTGGAAGTCCAACTTCTTTTGAGGTTTCAGTTACATTTTGATTTTCTACTTCTGCTTTCGGTTTAGTTGTTGTTTCACTAGATTTCTCGGTTACAGCAGTAGGAGTTACCATAAACTTGGAAGAAGTTACTTCTTTTTGATTTTTTTCGATTACATTTTCAGGAAGTGGAGCAATAGCTTCTTCTGTTGATTCTTCTCCAGCTGGTGTTTCATTTTCATCTGTACCATCTAGATCCGATACATCTACAGTTAATGGAGGAGTAAAATCTTCTGTATTGTCAGGAGTTTCCTCTGGTTTAGGTTGTGGAGCAGGAGTATCTGGAGTTGGATTTTCAGGCGCCGGCTCTGGTTCAGGTTCAGGTTTAGGCTCCGGCTCTGGCTCAGGTTCAGGTTTAGGCTCCGGCTTAGGCTTTTCAGGTTCTTCAATTTCTACGAATGGTGGTGTTAAGTCCCAACGGTGTGTTTCACCACTAACAGTAACTTTGTTACCAATAATATTACCGTCAATGTTAACAGCATTTGTAATATGAGCGTTGGTTGCTAGAACACTTCCCAAATGGTAGTCTCCAGCAAAATGTAATTTATTAACATCTGTACCAAAGTTCCAGAGCAATTTATTAAATTGATTTGGAGTTTCAGAAGAACCGCCAATATTATTACCATCAACATATTCCAGTACAAGGTGAGTTTGAACTGTTAAATCTCCACCTTGAATATTAATTACATTTAAAATAATCATTGGAGCTTCAGCACCAGCAGGAATACCTTTGATCGTAATATTACGTTTGTCGCCTGAAAGGTGTGCGGCATCAATTGTTACATAAATAGGTTCCTTACTGTCGCCAGCATTCTTTATAGCCTCAGAAACATCGATCCAACTATTGTTGAGATCATTAAAATCGGCTTTAACTCCTTCAGTCTGTGCTTGACTAGCCCAGTTATCTGACTTTTGACTTAATTTATCTAGTTCGCCTTGAATATCAATTTTTTGATCGGCTTGAACAATGTGGTTATAAGGAATATCTACTTTTCTCCAGTCAGGTTTTTCTGCAGTTCCATAGTTAACTTCAATTGCTCCATCATTTTCAAATGAACGGTATTCAATGTCTGGTCCAAAGATGACTACTTTGTTGTCACCATCGATTTTGTTAAGTCCATTGAGATTGCCAACATAGTGGATATCACCGTTGGTTAAATTATTGGTTGCATTTGAATTGGTACCAAAATTTGTACCAGAAAGTTTATCTGCAGCAATATTACCTGCAATATGACCATTTTGGGTCACTTCATTACCGAAAATATGGAAGATACCAGCGATACCTAAAGGATGTTTATCTGCCAAATCTTTAATATGATCTGCCAATTCTTCCTTGGTCATTTCATTGATATTTGGTTTATCTTTTTTATTTGTACCTTCTTTAGAAGTATTAATATTATTATTTTGAGATACATTTTCTTCAGATTTTGAATTTCCATCTTCAACTGGAGTAGTACTTTCAGCTTCTTCTGTTTGAATTGGTTGCTCAGTATTAACAGATGTTTCTGGATCTGTTTTTTCTTGAGTAGATACATCTGTATCAGTTTGCACAGTAGTTGTAGTACTATCATCAGTATTTTCAGAGTAATTAGCTGAAACTTCAGTATTATCAGTAGTTAAAGTGTCTGCTGTATTATTTTCTACAGGAACACTTTCTTCTACTACTGAAGTTGTATCACTTGTTACTTCATTTTGAATTGCTTCAGAGGCTGCTGAGACAATTGGCGCACTAGGACCAGCTAGTATGCCGAAACTTAATAACACTGCAAAGCACCCTTAGCCAATTTGCGAATAGCAAATTGCGTTTTCTTTGTCTTGAACATTTTTAGTACCTCCGTAGCACATAATTAATATATTCTTTTTCTTTTTGTATACATCATATGACATAGTGTCACTTATGAAAATAAAAATAAAAGCACTTTAAAAAAACTTAACAAATAAAAAATTATGGTACTAACGCAAATCAAAAAAATGTCAATCCTTGTATTTAATTTTGAGTCCACTATACTAGATAACGATGCTTTTTAAATAACGGCTGCTTAGAAGGCTTCAATCGCAAGATCAAGCAAATTGAACGAACTGCTTTCGGCTACTCCAACTTCACCAATCTTCTAACTCGAATCAGATTGGAAGAAAACAAGATAAAGCAAAAAGTGTCTGGGAAAAAAGTCCATTTTTAGCTAATTTTA
>UMGA01001526.1_pt1 | contig 42013 bp, 36 predicted proteins | sample 1965171 | NCBI WGS metagenome assembly UMGA01 (sample SAMEA4836062, study PRJEB28245) | human gut metagenome | biome: gut microbiome; material: fecal sample | place: Denmark | collected 2008 | reverse complement strand
CTTGGGCGGAGACGCCCCGGGAGCATAGGAAGCCGCTGATTACTAAGAAACGGGATATGCATTTGCATGTCCCGTTTCTTTGTGTACAGGCTGCTTGCCTGTTCGCCGGGACATCTTTCGTTCTTCCGAAGAGGCGGCAAAAATGCCTTGGTGTGTACGGCGTTTGACTAATTTTGCCGCAGCAGGCATAATACATGCAGAGCCATGTATGGGAGTGATTAGTGTGAAAATGAGACATGTAGAAGAAAGCGACGTCCTGCGTTTTTCCCCGTGCAGGGAAATTGTATATACAAATTATCGTAATAAAGAAAAAACGGAAGAACGGGCCCTTATTTCCGAAGAAGTGACCATGCCCGTCATTATCGACGGCGAAGAGCGGGGCACCTTAATCGCATCGCCGCAGGATTTGTACCATCTTACAATCGGGTATGTTTTGGCAGAAGGCTTGGTGAGGACCTATGCGGATATTGAATCTGTCGTTATTACAGACGGCAGGGCCCTTGTTACGCTGACGAAGGAGGGGCATGAGAAGCCTTCCTGCCCGGTCGACCGTCTGGGGCCTGTCGCGGCTGAGGAGATTTGCAGCTACGGCAGCCTCTTGGATTCTCTCTCGGCAGCTCATCACAGCTCACACGGCGTTCATGAAGGGGCGCTCGTGCGCAAGGGCGGTGAAATGCTGGCCTATGCCGAAGATATCGGACGCCACAACGTTCTCGATCGGCTGCGCGGCATTGTGGAAGAAAAGGGTATAGACGTATCGGATGTCATGCTCATCTTTAGCGGACGCGTGCCGCAGTCGGTCATTACAAAGGTACACGGCATGGGCCTTCATCTCATTGCGTCACGGGCCCTGTCGTCCGTCTTGGGGCTTGAATTGGCGGATAAGTTCGGAATTACCGTTATTTGCGGCCTGCGTCCCGATTCGTTCAGGCTGTACACACATAAAGAACGTATTTCTTTTGAACAGTAAGCGTAAAAAAAGACACTCGGCTAAAATAATGTCGAGTGTCTTTTCATATATAGAATTTTTATATAAATTTTAAAAGAAGTACGTCTGCCGTTTCCCCGTCTCTGCATGGCGGCGTGCCCTTCTGAATTATGGCCAAGCCGTTTGTATGAGCAAGGCCTAAAAGAGAACTTGATGTAGCTACCGTATTGGGCGTAAAAAAGGGCCGTCCGTCAGAGAAGGAGATCATGCCCTGGACAAAGCGATCGACCGGATTGTCTTTGTTCACGCCGCCGACCATGGTACAGGCCAGTACGGGCAGATCCGTCACGGTCTCACCTTGCAGTCTGCGCAGGACCGGCAGGGCGATGAGGTGGAAGGCGTTGAAGGCGGCGGCCGGATTGCCGGATAAACCCAAGACGGGAATTGTCCGGCCGCCGCCTTCAATAACGCCGCCGAAGGCGGCCGAACCGGGGCGCATGGTGATGCGGTCATAAAGTTTACGCGCGCCGAGAGCTTCGTAGATTTGCGGCATCGTATCGAAGAGACCGACGGAGACGCCGCCCGTGCTGATGAGGATGTCTGCGTTTTTTAACGCTGCGCCGATTCGTTCTGTTTCCGTTTTCAGTGTCTCCGCTTTATCGGTTACATGCATGTGCGTGACTTGCGTAAAGCCATATTCACGCAAAAGGCTTGTGAAAAGGTAAGCGTTGGAGTTATAAATTTGCCCTTTGCTGCGCTTTGCGCCGGGCATAACCAATTCCTGTCCTGATGTGACGAGGACTGCCCGCGGCATTTTATAAACGGACAGTTCTTCGTTGCCCATGCCGACAGCCGCAGAAATCGCTCCGCCCGTAAGGTGCGTGCCTGCCGTAAAGAGGAGGGATCCCTTGTCACATTCTTCGCCGACGGGAATGACATAGTCTCCCTTACGGACCGTGCCGTGCAGGACAATTACGTCACCGTCACGTGTCGTCTGCTCCTGCATGACAATGGTATTGCAGTCGTCGGGTAGGGCGCAGCCCGTCATGAGACGTACCGCTTCGCCCGGGGCGACAGCATTATCGTACGTTTCGCCGGCGCCGATGGTCGCCAAAACGCGGTATTTTGCGGTACCGTCCGCATAGCGGAGTGCATAGCCGTCAAAGGGTGACTTTCTATATGGCGGATAGGCATAGGCGGCATGGATATTTTTTGACAATATGCGGCCTGACGCAGCATCGGGACGGATGTATTCCGTCCCAATTGTTATGTTTTGCAGGGTGTCTTGCCAAATTTGTTTGGCTTTTTCTACTGATACAGGTGTCATATGCTCCTCTTTATGACTGCGTTGTTGCCGCCTCGGCCGCTTTTTTTGCTTCCAATGCCGCTTTGGCTGCTTTTGCCTTGGCAGCCGCTTCGGCCGGATCAAAGAGCGTAAAGACTTCAGTCGGGCATGCTTCAATGCAGGCGGGAACACCCGATTCCGTGTCACGGCAAAGATCGCACTTAAAGGCCAGTTGACGGAAAGGACGGCCTTTCGTGTCGCCGTGGTAAATACGGGCCATGGTGATAGCGCCAAAGGGACAAGCTTTGGCACATTTGCCGCAGCCTTTGCAAATATCCTGGTCAAGGATAACCATATCCTCGCCCATAGAGATGGCCTTGAAAGGACAAGCTTCCAAACATTTCGGTTTGGGGCACTGATGACACTGTACAGGCCGGGTCATGTCTTTCGTAATTTGAATCTGGACGCGCGGCGTGAAGTCGTAACTGTCCGGATCCATCGTGAATATATTTTTTCCCGTATGATTTACGACACACGCAATCATACAGGTACGGCAGCCGATGCAGAGCATAGGGTCCGACTTTATGAATTTATTCATTGGAAGCCGCCTCCGTTTCGTTTATAATGCCCATTTGTTGACGGATTCTGCCGTATTGTTCAATAATGAACTGTTCCGCCGCTTTCTGATCTTCGATTTTTTCTACACGGCACGCGCAATACTTAAATTCAGGCGTATTGCTCTTCGGATCGAGCTTGGCATTCGTCAATTCGTTGCAGGCACCGATCCACCACTGATAGGTCATGTACGTTGCGCCCTTGGACACGCGTTCCGTCGGCAGGCAGCGCGTAACGGTCCTGCCGCGCGGTGAAATGACGCGAACCAGTTCGCCTTCCTTGATGCCGAGAGCTTCGCAGTCTTCCGGGTTCATCGTGATGAAGCCCGGTTCGTCCGCCAGAGAGCGCAGGAGCCGGCAGTTGCCCGTCATAGTGCGGACGGAGTAGTGGCCGACTTCGCGTACCGTCGACAAGGAGAGGGGGAATTCTTCCGTTTCCTTTTCCTTGACCGGCGTGAACGGGAAGAAGTAGAAATGCCCTTTCTTGTCGGCCGTAGCGAATTCGGCGCCGGCATGGAGGTATTGGGTACCCTTGTCTTCCGGGTCCTGTGACCAGCAAGGCCACTGGATGCCGTGGTTGGCTTCCAGTTTTTCGTAGGTCGCGCCGAAAAATTTCGGAGCAAGTGAAATCATTTCGTTCCAAATTTCTTCCGTATTGTTATAGTGCATGGGATAGCCCATGGCAGTCGCAACTTCGCAGAGGATTTCCCAATCCGTCTTGAGATTCGGATCCGGTTCGACCAGCTTGTGAACCCGCTGGAAACGGCGGTCACAAGAGGAATATACCGCTTCGTGTTCACCCCAGCACGTTGCCGGCAAGATGACGTCGGCGTATTCGCTGGTCTTGTTGAAGAAGATATCCTGGATTACGACAAAGTCGATTTTTTCCAAGGTTGCACGAATTTCCGGCAAATCGGGATCCGACTGGGCCGGGTCTTCGCCGATGATATAGTAGGCGTGAATCTGCTTTTTCGGATCCGTTTCGCGGAGAACCCTGTCCGGAACGTGAGTTAAGGGCATGCCGTTCTTTTCGGAGAGCTTAACGCCCCAAGCTTGTTCAAATTTTTCACGGACCTGCGGGTCCGTAACCTTCTGATAGCCCGGATAGACGTTGGGCAAAACGCCCATGTCGCATGTCCCCTGTACGTTGTTCTGGCCGCGGACGGGGCCGACACCTGTAGCGTAGTGGCCGTAGTTGCCGGTCATGAGGCAGAGGTTCGAGCAGGCAATAACGCATTCCACGCCTTGGGAGAACTGGGTAATGCCCATGCCCCACGTGGTCATGGTATGTTTCGACGACGCAAAGAGCCGTGCCGCCGCGCGGATGTCTTCCGGCTTGAGATGAGTCTGTTCCGCAATCGCTTCGGGAGCGTATTTCGGATCGGCAATTTCTTTGGCGTACTCTTCAAAACCGGCCGTATGGGCGCTGACAAATTCATGATCGACCAAGTCTTCCGTTACGATGACATGCGCCATTGCGCAGAGGAAGAGCATGTTCGTGCCGCCCTTGATTTGCAGGAAAATGTCCGCAATACGGGCGGTTTCGGTCTTACGGGGATCGACGCAAATAATCTTTGCGCCTTTTTTCTTAGCCCGTACAATCCGACGAGCTACGAGGGGATGGGACGTAGCCGCATTATACCCCATGTTGAAGATAACTTCCGCGTCTTCTAGTTCGGGAACACTATAAGACATAGCGCCTTCACCAACCGATTCGCCGAGCCCGGCGACTGAAGGCGCGTGTCAGATACGTGCGCAGTGGTCGACGTTATTCGTGCCGACGACTGCACGCATAAACTTCTGTGTCAAATAACCGACTTCGTTTCCCGGACCTCTGGCGGAGCCGGCACCCATAACCGTATCGGGACCGTATTCCTTGATGATGGCTTTAAGTCGGTCTGCCGTGTATTGAATCGCTTCTTCCCAAGAAACCGGTTCAAGGGGACTTCCTTTACCGCCTTTGCGCATTAAGGGCGTGCGAATACGCTTCGTAAGGATTTTGGGATCGTTCAAAAAGTCCCAACCGTACAACCCCTTAAGACAAAGGCGTCCGTCGTTGTTCACTCCGTCAGGACAGCCCTTGGCTTCGATAACGCGATTGTTCTCTTTATCTACAATACAGTCGATAAGACAGCCTGTACCGCAGTAAGGACAAACGGTGGTAATCTTTTCATAAGCCATTATAAATTCACCTCTTTATAGTTGATAACAAATACGCAGGTATTTGTATATTATTTCACTAAGAAATAAGAATATGTAAAGCTGTGACAGGCCTCACATATATATCTTACGGATAACACTATTGTATACCTAATATTCTCAATATGCAAATGAAAACAGAGAAATGCATAAATAAGATTTTTTGCCGTCCTCATTCAGCAGGAAGAAGAGAAATGATATATTCGCTTATTTCCCGGATATTTGCAGGCGTAAAACAGCGGTAATCGTTCGTTGCCGTCGGCGGTTCGGGCGAAACAACGGCCGTAATCTTTTCGCCTTCATCCGCCGGGGGCGGCGCTTCGCCGGGAGCGAGGATTTTTATGGCCGGAAAAACGGCGCGGCTTCTCGTCTCGATAAAGACGACGTCGACCGGCATCGCTTCGGCGTGCAGCAAAAGGGCACGGGATTTATCAGGCCTGTCTGTGTCGGCACGTGCGGCAATATAGACGGCTACGGCACCGGCCGCTTTTGCCAGCCACGTATCGCTGCCCGGTTTTTCACCGCTCACGTTGTGATGGGTACTCTTGACGTAGCCGACGGCATAGCCCCGCGCGGTCAGCCGGCGGATGAGGGCGACGCAAAGCCGTGTTTTGCCGGTACCGGAGCTGTCGGCCGTAACGGAGATGACGGGCACGGTGCGCTGCCGGTTCGTTTCGTAGGCTAAGGCATCTTTGTAAGCAACGGGCGTATTCGTGTTGACGTACTGGTGCGCATAAGCGCTTTCGTCGATAAAACGGACCGCGTCTTTATAAATTTGCCTGACCCGGTAATCACCGCTTTGCAGGGCGGCACGGATTTTTTTATAGACACTGTCCGTGTAGACGGCGGCAAGAGGATTTTCTTTGCCGTTAACGACAGGGACAATGGCTTCGTAGCTACCGGCACCTGTCGATGTGAGGAAACGGGACAGGGCGGAAAAGTCGTAGAACGGCAGATCGACGGAGAGAACGAGACGCCTCGGTGCAGGATAGGCGCGCATGGCCGCCTCCATGCCGCTCAAGGGGCCGCAGTGAGGGAAGGTATCGCCAATGACGGCAAGGGTACGCGATTCTCCTTTGGGCGGCGTCCAAAAATATTCTTTTATCTTCTCGGATGATTTATCGGCGATAACCTCTAGTTGTCCCGGCAAGTTCGTCAAGTCGATGGGGGCATTTGCCGAAACGATTATGGAAGAAAAGGGCACGACAAGACTGCGGCAGAGTAAATCTGTCAACAAGGTTTTACCGCGCCAAGGCAGGTATGCTTTATTGTATCCCATACGACTGCTTTCGCCGCCTGCAAGAACGAGGAGAGAAAGGAGGTTCGCTGCGTTGTGTGAGTTCATATTAAGATTGTCCTATCGTTTTTAAGAAAAGCGTACCACAGAATTTTAAGATTGCAAGAAAAATGTATACACAACGAAATACTTGACGAATGAAACGGGAATAGTATACTAATAACCGAAAGTCATGCAATATATGCAAACAAATGATTATTGCGTGAGACAAGGAGGAATCGTTATGTTATCACCACAAGAAGTTGCGGAGAAGTTTGACGGTATCGGTCTGGGGAAAGCAAATTTATGCGTTTCCAAGGCAATTCTGCTGGGAATTCTTGCCGGCATGTACATTGCCTTGGCAGCCGTCGGGGCCAACACGGGCGGCAGTATGATGGAAAACCCGGGTGTTGCAAAAATCATCAGTTCTCTCATTTTTCCGGCCGGTTTGGCCATGGTTGTCCTGGCGGGATCGGAACTGTTTACAGGTGACTGTTTGATGCTCATTTCCAATCTGGACAGGAAAATCACGGTCGGTAAGATGCTCCGCTGCTGGATTCTCGTATATGTGGGCAACCTCATAGGTTCTTTGGTGGTCGCCTTTTTAATGACTCAGGCCCATCAATTTTCTCTCTTCGGCAACGGTGTTGCCATGGTTACCATGAAGACGGCTATAGCAAAAGTGTCCTTATCTCCTATCAGCGCCGTCATTCTGGGTATATTCTGCAACTCCCTCGTCTGTGTTGCCGTTTGGATCGCTACTGCGGGAACGACAATAACGGAAAAATTGGCCGGTGTATATTTGCCGATATTCCTTTTCGTTCTCTGCGGATTTGAACACAGTGTTGCCAATATGTATTATATTCCGGCAGGTATATTCGCATCCATGGATCCGGCCTATGCCGCTGCAGCCGCTGCAAAGGGCGTGGATTTATCCATGCTTACATGGGGCAATTTCTTTATCGGCAACCTCCTTCCCGTTACAATCGGAAATATTATCGGCGGCAGTTTCATGGTCGGCACCGTTTATTGGAAGTGCTATCATAAAACGGAACGGTAAAAGCTTTAATTTGACAGCCGTACGGGCGGAGCGCTTTAGTAAAATGATTGGATATTTACATGAAAATATTCTATAATGAACACCAGATACCGGTTCCGGCATTTTGTCGTGAGCCGGTTGTCATATATAGGTAGATTTATTATAACCGGGAAGGTATTTATCAATGAAATGCATTAAAACGGAAGACGCGGTCGGTCAGGTACTGTGTCATGATATAACGCAGATTATTCGCGGCGTTACAAAGGGACCCGTCTTTCGCAAGGGCCATATTATTGCGCAGGAAGACATTCCTGTTCTCCTGTCCGTCGGCAAGGAGAATATCTTCGTGTGGGAAAACGATGAAACGATGCTGCACGAAGACGACGGTGCCGCCATATTGCGCGATATCTCCATGGGTGCCTGTATGCACGCCACGGCTCCGAAGGAAGGAAAAATCGAGCTTATTGCCGACTGCGACGGCCTGCTTACCGTCGACAGAGAGCGTCTTGTCGCCGTCAACTCCTTGGGTGAAATGATGATTGCGTCCCGTCACGGCGGCTTTGCCGTGAAAAAGGGGGATAAGCTGGCCGGTATGCGGGTTATCCCTCTGGTCATCGCGAAGAAGAAGATGGAAGAGGCGAAGGCGGCCGCTGCAGGCGGACCCATTTTTCAGGTCCGGCCTTTTAAAAAAAAACGGGTCGGCCTCGTCGTTACGGGAAATGAGGTCTTTTACGGCCGTATTGACGATACATTTACGCCCGTTATCCGGTATAAGGTGGGCGAGTTCGGCGCAGCTGTGGAAATGCGCGTCGTTCTCGGCGACGAGCCGTCAAGGATTACGGCGGTCATTACGGATATGCTCGCTGCCGGCATGGATATGGTTCTCTGTACGGGCGGCATGAGCGTCGATCCGGACGACAAGACGCCCTTGGCCATCAAAAACACGGGTAATCGCATCGTCTCCTACGGCGCGCCCGTCCTGCCCGGCGCTATGTTTCTCCTGTCTTATACGGATGACAACCGCCCCGTCGCAGGCCTGCCGGGCTGCGTCATGTACGCGAAGCGGACGATTTTCGACCTCGTCCTGCCCTATCTTATGGCAGGCGTGCCCGTAAGCGCGGCCGACCTGGCCCGCATGGGTGAAGGCGGCCTCTGCATGGACTGTCCCGTCTGTACTTTTCCCAATTGCGGCTTCGGCAAGTAGGAGGATTTATGGCAGAACTTACGCATATAGATGAAAAAGGAAACGCCCGCATGGTCGACGTGAGTGAGAAAAACATTACGTCACGCACGGCTGTGGCGAGGGGCTTTATTACGATGAGCGAAGAGTGCTATGACCTCGTTAGGAACGGCGGCATGACTAAGGGCGATGTCCTGGGGGCGGCACGTGTTGCCGGCATTATGGGTGCCAAGCGGACGAGCGAGCTTATTCCGCTTTGCCATCTTCTGCTTTTGACGAAGTGTGCCGTCGATTTTACTTTGCATGACGAGGCGTGCCGCATTGAGGTGACGTGTACCGTCAAGTGCCAAGGCGGGACAGGCGTTGAAATGGAAGCGCTTACAGGCGTTTCTGCGGCGCTTCTCACTATTTACGACATGTGCAAGGCTGTCGACAGGGAGATGGTTTTGTCGAATATACATTTAGCCGAAAAAATCGGCGGCAAAAGCGGTCACTTTGTTTACGGAAAGACAGGACGAAAAAGTGAAGGATAAACTGGGAAGAAATATAAACTATCTGCGTATTTCCGTCACGGACAGATGCAACCTTCGCTGTAAGTATTGTATGCCCGCGGGCGTGCCCGACGTGTGTCATGAAGAAATACTGCGGTATGAAGAGTTTCTGGCCGTTTGCGGCACTGCCGTTCGTTTGGGTATTAATGCCTTCAAGATTACAGGCGGCGAGCCGCTCATTCGGCGCGACATCATTCCTTTTATGGCGGAGCTCAAGGCCATGGACGGCGTGCGCGCCGTAACGCTCACGACAAACGGCATATATCTGGAAGAGCATTTGCCCGAACTCGTGCGCATCGGCATTGACGGTATCAATATCAGTCTGGATACACTGGACAGAGAACAATTTGCGGATATTACCGGGACCGACGGCCTGTCACGGGTTGTCACCGCGCTGACGGCGACGGCGGAAAGCGGTATTCGCACGAAGGTCAATGCCGTCATGCTCGGACAGACGAGGAGTCAGATTTTGCCGCTTGCAGCTTTAGCGGAAACTATGCCTGTCGACGTGCGCTTCATTGAAGTCATGCCTATCGGCATCGGCCGTTTTGAAAGGGGCTTGACCGAAGATGACGCTTTGGCCGTGCTGCAGCAAAAATATACGGACCTGCGGCCTGACGGCGGCACGCATGGCAACGGGCCGGCAACCTACTGGAAAAGTGAGGATATGCGCGGTTCTATCGGCTTTATTGCGGCCAACACACATAAATTCTGTGATGCATGCAATCGCCTGCGCCTGACGAGTACGGGCTTTTTGAAGTCCTGCCTCTGCTACGATCTGGGCGTTGATTTGAAGGCCGTCCTTCGCGGTAAGGCCGGCGGAACTTTGGAAGGGGCCGTCGCCGCGGCGATCGGCAAGAAACCGCAGGGCCACTGCTTCGGTGAAAGGGAAGAATTTACGGAAGGCAAGACAATGAATCAAATCGGGGGATAAGGATGGGGAAAATAGAGGCTCTGTGTATCAGTACAAGGCGGGGCATTCAAAAAGAAGCCGTTCCGGCAGCACGATTTATTGTCGGTTGGGGCATTGAGGGCGATGCGCATGGCGGAGACTGGCACCGTCAGGTAAGCCTTTTGTCGGCCGACAAGATAGAAGATTTTCGCAAGTGCGGTGCTCACGTTGGTTTCGGCGCTTTCGGTGAAAACATGGTCGTCTCGGGGTTTGACTTCGCGAAAATGCCTGTCGGTACGTTGCTGCGCTCGGGTGAAGTCCTTTTGGAGATGACGCAAATCGGCAAGGAATGCCATACACACTGTGCCATTTACCACTCCGTCGGCGACTGTATCATGCCGCGGGAAGGTGTGTTTGCGCGCGTATTGCAGGGAGGTATTTTACAGACGGGAGATGAACTTGTGATGGAAGAACGAAAGGAGCCGCGCCCCTATCAGGCGGCGGTGGTTACCTTGTCCGACAAAGGGTGCCGGGGACAGCGCAGAGATGAAAGCGGACCGCTCATTGCGTCGGAGTTGGAAAACCGCGGTTTTGAAGTAGTGGAAAAACTGCTTTTGCCGGATGATGAAGAACAGATAAAAATGCAGCTGTGTCGCTTGTCGGATCAGCGGCAAGTAGATATAATAATAACGACCGGCGGTACGGGGTTCGCTCCGTCCGATATTACGCCGGAAGCTACTCTTGCCGTAGCGGACAGACAGGTCCCGGGTGTGGCGGAAGCGATTCGGGCCGAATCGCTGAAAAAGACGAAGCGCGCCATGTACTCCCGTGCCGTCAGCGTCCTGCGCAAGAAAACGCTGATCGTCAATCTTCCGGGAAGCCCCAAGGCGTGCCGGGAGTGTATGGATGTTTTTATGGATACAGTCTTTCATCCGTTGGAACTGCTTCGTTACGGAGCAAGAGACTGTGCCGAACAATAAATGAAAACCTTAACAGGAGGCGGAGAAAACATGAAAACATGGAAAAAGATTGTCGGATTGGCACTGGCAGCGACGATGGCCGTCGGTCTTGTCGGCTGCGGACAGGAGAAACAGGCAGAACAAAGCGGGGGGAAGGATAAAGTGCATCTTACAGTATTTGCGGCTGCAAGCATGACGGAAACGTTGAACAAGCTGGCGGCAGAGTATCAAAAAGACCATCCGAACGTGGAAATTACGTTCAACTTCGATTCTTCGGGAACGCTGAAGAAACAGATTCAAAACGGCGCGGAATGCGATATCTTCATTTCGGCGGCACAGAAACAGATGAATCAGCTTGACGCGGCGAAGGATGAAAAAGCAAATCCCGATAAATTGGATTTCATCAAATCCGATTCGCGTATTGACCTCTTGGAAAACAAGGTTGTCCTCGTAGCGCCCGAAGGAAATCCGAAGCATGTGGAAAGCTTTAACGACATGGCAGCCAAGTTAAAAGACGGTTCTATTCGTCTCGTCATGGGCAACAATGATGTTCCTGTCGGTCAGTATACGGAAAAAATCCTCAAGTTCTATAATCTTGATGAAAAGGCGATTGCCGCTGCCGGCAATATTACGTACGGCTCAAACGTCAAGGAAGTAACGACACAAGTGTTGGAAGGAAGTGCGGATTGCGGCGTTGTTTATGCTACGGATGCGTTCAGTGCCAAATTAAAACCGATTGATCAGGCTACGAAGGAAATGTGCGGTCAAATTATTTATCCCGCAGCTATCTTGAAGAACTCCAAAAATCAGGATGCGGCTAAAGAACTCCTTACATTCTTACAGAGCGACGCGGCTATGAAGGTATTTGAAAGCGTCGGGTTCAGCCGCGTATAGGAGCGGGCTTATGGATTGGTATCCTCTATGGAACAGTCTGCGTATTGCGGGCATATCCTGCATAATTGTATTTTTTCTGGGCATATTTGCGGCACACCGCATCGCGAAGCTGCCGCCGTTGTTGAAGGGCGTCCTGGACGTCCTTCTTACGTTACCGATGGTTTTACCGCCGACGGTCTGCGGCTGGCTGTTGCTCCTCGTTTTCGGGCTTACCCATCCTGTGGGAATATTTCTGAAGGATATGGGTATACAGTTCGTCATGACCTGGTACGGCGGCGTTATCGCCTCGGCGGTCGTCGCCTTTCCGCTCATGTACCGCACGGCACGGGGCGCATTTGAAAGCTTCAATGAAAATCTGGCTTGGAGCGCGCGCACCTTGGGGCTGTCGGAACGGTTCATCTTTTGGCGCATTCGTCTGCCGGCGTGCAAGCAGGGGATTATTGCCGGCGTCGTCCTCGCCTTTGCGAGAGCTCTCGGTGAATACGGCGCGACGAGCATGCTCATCGGCTACATTCCCCGCAATACGGCGACCATTTCGACGACAGTTTATCAGCTGTGGCGGACCAATGACGAATACAGCGCCTTTATATGGGTTGTTATCAACATCGTCATCAGTGCCGTTGTCCTGCTTACGGTCAACATGATGGAAAAACGGGCGCGGCAGAGGAGGGTCGGTGCATGGCAATAGATGTGAACGTGCAAAAAACGCTGGGAAATTTTTTCCTCGACCTCTCCTTTTCCTCCGCCGGCGGCGTCGTCGGGCTCTTGGGTGCGTCGGGCTGCGGGAAGAGCAAGACACTGCAATGTATTGCCGGTATTGAGACGCCGGACAGAGGACTTGTCGGCGTGGACGGTAAGGTTCTCTTCGACAGCGAAAAAAAGATAGACGTACCTGTGCAGGAGCGGCGCGTAGGCTATTTGTTTCAGGATTATGCCCTCTTTCCGAATATGACCGTAGAAGAAAATATTTTCCACAGTATTCGGGAGAACTGCAATAAGGCGGAAAAGAGGAAAATCGTCGACTCCATGGTAAAACGCCTGCGTCTGACCGGGTTGGAACGGCAGAAACCGGGACAGCTTTCGGGCGGACAGCAACAGCGCGTCGCCTTGGCGCGCATTCTCGTGAACGAGCCGGACGTTTTGCTCCTTGATGAGCCTTTCAGTGCGCTGGACAGCTATTTGAAGGAAAAGGTGATGATCGAACTCAGCGAGACGTTGGCACGTTTCCGAAAGGACGTCGTCCTCGTCACGCACAGCCGTGATGAAGCCTACCAGCTTTGTGATTCCCTGGCGATTCTCTCGGCGGGACGGCTGGAAGTGTTCGGCAGGACAAAAGATGTTTTTGCAGCGCCGCGGACAAAGGCGGCAGCCGCCTTGACGGGTTGCAAGAACATTATTGCCGCCGCGAAAGCGGGCGAGCATGAGGTAAGCGTTCCCGGCTGGGGCGTGACCTTTACGACGGAGGAAGCGGTCGGTGACGACCTTTGTGCCGTAGGCGTGCGCGCTCACGCGTTTAAGATCGACGAAGAGCGCAACGCCTTCAATCTGCGCATAGTTGAAGAGATAGAGCAGCCCTTTGAGTGGGTTTTGAAATTCCGCTATGCCGACCAGCAGGAAGGCACGCAGCATATTTGGTGGCGTTTCGCCAAAGACCGGCGGCCGGCGGCCTTGCCGGAACGACTGGGCGTGGCATCTGAGGATATACTGCTTTTGTATAGGTAAAGGATAACTTTGAGAGGATGCAGCACTTTGGAGCGCTTAGCCGAAATGTTGCATCCTCTTTTTGCAAGATCGTAGCGGCTGATGCGGTGTATTCTAAATTTAACGGATATATGCCAAATGAAATAAATTTGTGTTATACTGAATACATAAATTGTAATATTTTGAATTATACAGGAGGCGGAGGTAAATGAGACGGCAGAGGTTGGGACGGCAGATTACGGTCCTCAACAACTCGTACACGCCGACGCAAACGCAGCTTGCCGGGTACGTGCAAGGTAACCCCCATATGAATCGCGGCACCGCCAAGGTCATCGTAAACGAAGTGACCTCCGGCCGCCCTACGGCCCTCAACGGATTTATGGAAGTGGCCGGCAGGGCGGCTTCTGTCGTTGTGGCCAATCCCGACGGCATCCGTGTAAACGGCGGCGGATTCATCAATACGAGTCGTGCCGTCTTGACGACGGGAAGGCCGCAGTACGGCAGTGACGGGAGCCTGAGGACGCTGCAGGTGGCGCAGGGGACGGTGCGCGTAGACGGCAAGGGACTGGACGCAAGAGGGGCGGACAGCCTGACCGTCCTGACACGTGCGGCCGAAATCAACGCGGGCATCTGGGCAAAGGAGGCAGGCATCGTTACGGGAGCCAACGACATAGACTATGACACGGGCGCCTTGACGGTTACGAGAGGCAAAGACGGTAAGCCGGAGGTGGCCCTTGACGTGGCGGCCATCGGCGGCATGTATGCGAACCGGATTTATCTCATCGGCACGGAAAAGGGGCTGGGCGTACGTACGGCCGGAACACTTATAGCCGCCGGGGATATCGTGCTGGAAGCGGACGGGAGCCTGCATGCGCGCAAGGACGGCCGCATAAGCGGGGAGAACGTCACGATCAAAGCCGGTGAGGCGGATAATGGCCTCATTGCGGCGGACAAGAAGGTAAGTATTCAGGCGGCGAATATCGTGAACCGCGGCACGGGAAAACTGTACGGCGGGGACATTGCGCTGCAGGGAACCGCCGTTACAAACCGCAAAGACGAGGCCTTGGAGAAAGAACTGGAAAGGGCGGTTGCCGCCTTGGGACAGGCGGAACGGGAACTGGACGAGGCGTACGGTGCGGACATTACGAAATGTACGGCGAAGGAAGACCTGGCGGCGTATAACGAACGTATCGAAACGGCATCCCGAGCCTATGATACAAGGCTGCAGGCCGTAAAAGCCGTAACGGCGCGCATGAACGAAATGCCGTCTCCCGTCATGGCCGCGCGAAAGACGTTGACCGTCAACGCCGCCGACAAGGTGGTAAATGCCGCCGGAGCTATGCTGTACAGCGGCAGGGACATGCATCTTCGTGCCGGCAATACGATTACCAACAAGGGAGCCGTCATAGAAAGCCTCGGCGCCATGACACTTGCGGCACCGGTCGTGGAGAATACAAACGGCGCCTTTTCGGCAAAACGCATAGGCGGGGCGTGGACAACCAATCCCGATATGATTCGTATCGACCAATATGACCACCCCGAGCGGGGACGGATATTCGCCAAAGACGAGTTTTCGAGCCTGGGCAGCGGCTACGGCGCGCATCATCACGGCAGTGCCATGGAACAGTACGCGCCGGCCTATGACAGGATTACGCAGCCGACGGCGGAAGAGATAGCGGCCGGCGCACAGCCTGTCCCGGAAGAAGTCGGGAAAAAGATAGCCAACTACGAATGGAATGACCCTATCTTTATCACCTTGGGCGTAACGCCGATGGAAAGCGCCCGCCCGGCGGAAGAAGGGGCGCCGCAGGCGGCTTGGGATACGAAGTTTGCGGCAATATTGGAAGAACTGCAGGAAAAGATTACGGCTCATAATGCGGAAGCCGTGCGGCATAATGCGGCACTGGGAGAGACGGCCGATGCCCCGATCCACGACTACACCGTTATGCGCACCGAATCACAGTCGTCGGAAAAGGTCGTACAAACGACGAACGGTGGCCTCATCCGCAGCGGTGACGACATGGCGATTGAGGGAAGCCTTATAAACGACAACAGCCGTATGATCTCCGGCAAGACCCTGCATGTAACGGGAGCCGTAGACAACAGGGCGGCGGAGAAGCACAAGCAAACGGTTACGGTCGGGACGGCGCAGGCAAGCTATACGTATAAGCGGCGGTGGCCGCATAAATCACGGCGCAGGGGGTATAAGGCGGAAGTCTTCCTGACGCCGGATATTTCCTACGCCTCCCCGGAAGCTCTCGGTGTCGCCGCCTATAAAGACCATGTACCCTTGGAAGCGGGGGCGGAAGTACCCGTTCCCGCCATATATACCGTTCATCCGGAGAGTACGGCTGCATATGTCATCGAAACGGATCCGGCCTTTACGAACAGGAAGCGGTTTCTCTCGTCGGACTATATGTACGGGCAGATGCGTTGGGACCCGGATAAGCTGCCGAAGCGGCTGGGTGACGGCTTTTATGAACAGGGGCTTATACGTGACCAGATCTTAAACCGGACGGGAAAAAGATACCTGGACGGCTATACGGATGATGAGGCCATGTACAAGGCCTTGATGCAGGCAGGAATCACCTATGCCGAGGACGTGGGCCTATCCCCCGGCGTGTCCTTGTCGAAAGAGCAGGCGGCGGCCCTTACGGCGGATATGGTGTGGCTGGAGACGAAGACGGTTACTGTAGACGGGAAAGCACGGACCGTCCTGTATCCGCGCGTATACCTGCAGCCGAATACAGCCATCCGGCTTCTGCCCGACGGGAGCCTTATCAGTGCCGGGAAACTGGTCATCGACACGAAAGAGGCCGTGAAGAATGCAGGCCTCCTGCAAGGCGATACGGTACATGTACGGGCGGGGAAGATAACCAATACGGGGGACCTGGCCGGGAGTGATATCGCCCTTCACAGCAGCGAAGACATTCGGCAGGACGGGCGTATTACGGGCAAAGACAGGGTAACCCTTACGGCGGGGCGCAACGTCACCATGGACACCGGCGTAACGCACCTGGCCAATGAAGACACGGCGACCCGTACGGCAGGTATTGCCGTTACGGGACCGGACGGCGTCCTCATCGTAAGTGCCGGAAAAGATATACGGCTGGCAGGTGCCGCCTTACAGGCCCTTGGCGAAAAGGGAGCCGTTGTCCTGAAAGCCGGACGGGACGTAACCCTTGCGGCGAAGACGCTTTCCATGAAAAAAGACATGACCGCGGACGGCGACAACTACCTGCGTATGAAGCGGCAAAGTGAGCTGGGCACAACGCTTACCGGCAAGGGCGGGGTTACGGTGGAAGCGGGCCGGGATATAAAGGCCCGTGCGGCGGCGGTATACAGCAAAGACGGGGCGGTTACCCTGTCGGCAGGACGGGATATAGGCCTTACGGCAGGAAAAGAACGTTCCGTCGACGATTACGGCTTAACGCACAAGGAACACGGCCTTATGTCCTCGTCTGCGACAACGACCAGGACCCATGACGACCATGAACGCGTGTTGGGTACGGTCGTGGCGGGAAAGACCGTAACCCTTCAGGGAGAACGGGACATCGCCATGACGGCGGCGACAGTCGCCGGCAAAGACGGGGCAGCCATAGACGCAGGCCGCCGCCTCACGACCGGTGCAGCGGCCCGGTACGATAGGGAAGACACGTATCACCATGTAAAGGAATCGGGCATCATGGGTGCGGGATTGGGACTTTTCATCGGCACGAAGAAGACAAAGGACACCTATGACGGCGAATTTACGACGCACGTAGGCACGGCGATTGTTTCTGCAGACGGCGCCGTTTCTTTGCATGCCGGCGATACGGCCCGGTTGACCGGAACCGACGTCAGCGGCAAGACGGGTGTTTCCCTTACGGCACAAGACATTACCCTCGACGGCGTGCAGGACATCGCCAACGAGAAGCGGACACACGAAGAATCGCAGTCGGGGCTTACGGTGAGCGTGAGCAGTCCCGTCGTGAGTGCCGCGGAAGGTGCGCGCAGTACGTACAGAACGGCAACATCGAGGGACAACGGGACCTTGAAGCTGCTGGAACTGGGCGAAGGGATCAAGGACCTGCGTAAGACCGTCAAGGACATCGGCAGGACCGGTACGGGAAGGCCGGGCATTCATGTGGGCATCGGCTCGTCGTCATATAAGCAGGCCTACGGGGAAGAGAGAAAGACCTACGTCGGCGGGAATATTAGTGGTGCACATATCCATATTGCTGCAGACAGCGCGGCAGAGGCAAAAGGAACCATTCACGCCACCGGCGAAAGCCTACGGGGGAAAGACGTCACCTTGCATGCGTCACGTGACATCCGTTTGGATGCCGGTGAGAACGTGCGCCGTGAAACGACGGACTATACGAGCAAGGGGGCGTCTGTCGGTGTGACCTTTACAGGCGGGACGGTGACGGGCGCGGACGCATCGTTCTCGAAAGCAAAGGAAACGGGCGTAACCGAACAACGGACCTATACGGGCACCACGGTTCTTGCAGCCGGTACGCTGAAAACAACATCCGGAACCGATACGGTCCTCATCGGCTCGCAGATAGGGGGCAATAGGGCGGAGGTACGGGCAGGACGGAACCTTACGGTAGAGAGCCTGCAGGATAGAGATACCTACCGGGGTAACAGCTCGTCTATAGGGGGCGGAATATCGTATGCCTTCGCAGCGGGACAAAAGGCGCCGGAATGGCTTAAATACAGTCACCTGAGCAAGTATGCGGCGCCTTATACGCCGGGAAGAGCGGGTGCCGCTGCCGCTATTAACAAGGGGAAGATAGAAAGCGACTACATAGGAGTGACCGAACAGGCCGGAATCTATGCGGGAGACGGCGGCTTTGCCGTAAACGTGGGCGATACGACGCATCTTAAAGGGGCCGTTATCGGCAGCACGGCAAGTGCGGAAAAGAACAGCCTGACTACGGGGCATCTTGTCATGGAGGATATACACAATACGGCAACTTATAGTGCAAAAAACTACGGTATGACTATATCTAAAGGAACATCTCAAGCCTCTGGGCCGACTATGAGCATACCCGTAAAAGGCGACGGAAGCAGCGTAACCTATTCGGCTATTTCGCGGGGTATTATAAAAGCGGCCGACCGGGACATTTCGGATATCAACAGGGATACCGAGCATGCCCTAAATAAACTGGGAAAAATATTTGACAAGAAAAAGGTGGAAGAACGACAGGTATTAAGCAATTTAATTTCCAAAGAAGGATTTACGCTGATTGGCGATTTAGCTGTTCATAAGCAAAAAGAACTGCTCGCAAAAGCCATGGAGGCAGAAAAAGACGGAAAAAAAGATCTTGCAAAACAGTACGTGAAGGAAGCTAAAGAATGGTCTGACGGCGGTTCCTATAAAATAGCATTGCACAGTGCATTCGGAGCGATAGTGTCCTCGTTAAACGGCGGTAATATAGGTATCGGAGCAGCCGGTGCCGGACTTACGGAAGCGCTGCAAAAAGAATTGGGGAAGATCAAAAGCCCCGAAGTGCATAAACTTGCAGCTGCTGTAATTGGTGCTGTTGCAACTCAATCCACGTCAGGTGCAGCTGTTGCAATGGATGGGACAACATACAACTGGTTAATGCATTCGGATCAGATGAATCTTTTGAATGACTATGAGTGGTTTATCAGTTTGCAGCAAGGCGGAGATATAGAATCGGCTAGAGGCGCTTTTTTGGAGAAGGCGGCATATTATTTGGCTTTAAATGACTATGAAGGTGAAAACAGCCTCTTATACGGGTCAAACGATATGATATCTAAAGAGCTTAATGATTCGATTAGGCAGCATGATATACAGGCGTATGACAATAAATTCGGCATACAGCTTACAGAGTTGATTAATAATTTATTTGCCGAATATTACAACACACCGGAAGAAAGGCAACGGTTAAGTGCGCTTAGGGACGCAAAATTGGAAGAATTTCGAGCAAACGGCCGGGTATATAGAGATCTCGCCATCGGCATAAGGCCGACATACGGAGACAACTATGGCAGCAATGAAAAGCCTCGCATTATCGGAGAAGGACATCAGGCAAGTGACGGAAGAATCTATCACATATATTCGGACGGACATACGGAAGTAACCAATGACTGGTTAGGTGTACGAATGATGAGTGCCGGATATCCCGTAGAACAAGGGGCTGATGGCGCATGGTACGCAAACGGTGCATGGGTTCCCAATGAATATTTGCCGAAAGATAAACGAGATATTTCGCAAGCATTTAATACTTCATTCTCATTTGGCGCACCGGAAAGCTTTAAAAGACTCAACCCGTCAAGTAAACAGATGGGGAGACAATTGATAGAAGAGGGGATTATACCGGATCCGGCTAAAATGACCTCGGATTATGAATATTTTGAACTAGGTGCCGGGGCATTGAAATTTCTTACAGGCGCAGGCGGGGGAATTATTGATAAAGAAGGAAATGTTTATCTTTTTGCGGAAGGTACCGGTGGTTTTGGTGTGGGCACACCGATTTTTGTAGGAAAAGGATATGGATATGTTGATCCATCTTGGTTAAAAACTCATCCTAATAAAGGCTTGATTGGAGCAATTCAAGGCACCAGTTATGGCATATCAGGAAGCAGTTTGCTGTCCGGTAGTGTTAGCAAAGGATATGATGATGGCGCAATAAATACAGAATTTGGTATTATTACAAGTGCCGGAACCAACTTCACGTATAGAAGAACTATATTTATAGGAAATATTAAAGATTTTTAATTAAAGAGATAGGAAGGAGGGCAGGAATAGAGAATGAAATGGAGTCGTTCTGAGGTAATAAAGGGAGGAATCATTTTATTACTTTTTATATATGTTGTTTTTGGGGGCTTGTTTGATAAATTTGATCCGGAAAAAGGAAAAATAGAGAATATTTTAAAAAAAGAAGCGTATAGTATTGAATTTTATGATGTAAGTGCGAGTAATCATATATTTATGAAAAGGGGAATAAATACCTGGAATGGAATAGTTTACCCATATACAGTTGTGTATACCAGTAAAGACGTAATATACGCAGAGGAAATAATTGCAACATTAGAAGGAAAAGGATATGCATTAACAAAGCAGTATTACATTCCTGGGAAAGGGCAAATATATGAGATGAAAAAAATACAAGGATTATATCAGGAATACTTAACATGCGAAATATGTTTGAAAGATAATAAAGAATTTTTGATTACCTACCAATATGAAAAATAAATATCAAATTTTAATTTATAATTAGATACATGCAAAATGTTCTTATTTTTTGTTATTGTTCTACTGTGATTTTATATAAAGAGATTTGCTAGCTAACTGTTGTACGTAAATACAGACCTCTATGGACTTTTACCGGCACGACAGAAAGAACTGGAACGAGTGCTGTAGGCAGCAATAGATAATATCACAGTTGAACAACTGAATCCGATAGCTTTGCCGAAGGACTCCTCTTTTTATATTTGCTCAAGGATGGGGCAGTATCGCAGATGGATATTTCTCGAAAGCCGAAGCAACGAGCGTAATCAAACTTCCCGATCCATAGCTAACTTCCATGATTCCGGACTATAAACCCAAACATAAAAAGATAAGATTTTTCGGTCTAATTTTCAGGGCTATTATGTGGAGGAAAAGTTAAATGAATATTGAGCGAAGGCCGGTGAAGGCGGTAAAGGTAACGGTATATATTCTCTTGGGTATTCTGGGTTGGCTTGCTATCGGCTTTGTAGAATTGGATTCCATAAAATATTTTGGCCTGTTACGGTATAAATTTATTTCCAATATTACGCTCATTCATGATGAGGCAGACGTTGCGGTAGAGCCATGGGTATTTGCATATACCTACAGTCCCCCATACTTATATACCTATGGCGTATCGGGATATACCAAGACCGATGTACTTCCCGGCGGAAGCGTGGAGAAAGTATATAATTCGGTTTATTATAACTATGTACCCGACGAATTTATGGGACCATTTGAAACCACCTTGCAACGGTTTAAGGATAAATTCGGGGAACAACTGATTTTAAGGGACTCGTTGCAAGATGTGTCGGAAATAGATAGAGTTATTTATATGGAATTAAAGCAGACCGGAAATTTACGTAAAGAGGCTTATTTTAGGGATAGTCCCTTTTATTTTCCTGATAAAGTGGATGAGTATTTGGAGAAGGAGAGAGGATTAGATTCTCTATAGCCGGGAGTAAAGAATAATAGTTTATTGTTTTGAAAAAATGAGAGTGGATCAACCGAGCTTGATGACTTTGTCGGAGGGCACTTCCTTTCATATTTGCTATATGAGAGGTCGTCAGCTGGATAAGCGCGTCGTTCAAATCCGCCATCACTTCGGGAACGATTACAACGACAAAGGAAGCTGCTGATCTTATTAAGATAAACCGTATGACAGACAATTGGAATCATAGTGAAAAAGATGCAAGACTTGGCTCTTTTCTTAGGGACACATATATAGTACAACAAAATGGACTCTGCGGGACCTATGCCTTTAAAACAACATATGATGTTACCTTTTCATTGGCAGAATTATATGGGGTGAAATAGAAATGACAATTAGGATGAGAGCATGGAGTTTGTTGACGGTAATAGCATTTATTATTTTATATGGTATGTACTGGTCTATCGTGAATGTTATACAGGTAGATAAGGTAAAATACTTTGGGATGATGCGGTATGAGATGGAATCCGATAGAAACCTTATTCAGCATAACGTCTATGTTGCTATAGAACCATGGATATTTGCGTACTATTTCGAGTCACCGTACTTATATACCTATGGAATATCGGGATACACCAAGACCAATGTAGTCCCCTTTGGAAAAGTCGAGAAGGTTTATAACCGGAGCTATTATCAAACCGTGTCAGAAGAATTTACGGGACCGTTCGAAACTACGTTGCAGCGGTTTAAGGATAAATTCGGGGGCCAGTTGATTTTGAAGGATTCTTTACAGGACGTGTCAGAAGGCGATCGGCAGATATACCAAACCTTAAGAATCAAAGGAGAATCCGAAAAGATCTGGTATTTTGACGAGATCCTTCGTCGTGGATTAGAAAAACAAGAGGATATCTCTGCTATGAAGACTTGTTTGGAGGAATTATAAAAAACTCAGGGTGTATCCTTATCAGAACAATGCCACTGAAAGTAGTTTTATATATGTATCGACCTTTACAAAACTAAAAAAGGAAACATGGAGATTACGGTCACTATCAGCAAGAGGAAGATAGAAAGCGACTACATAGGAGTGACCGAACAGGCCGGTATCTATGCGGGAGACGGCGGCTTTGCCGTAAACGTAGGCGATACGGCGCGCCTTAATTCCCGACCCATATTTCAAGGCTATTATGTGGAGGAAAAGTTAAATGAATATTGAGCGAAGGCCGGTGAAGGCGGTAAAGATAACGGTATATATCCTCTTGGTTATTCTGGGTTGGCTTGCTATCGGCTTTGTAGAATTGGATTCCATAAAATATTTTGGTTTGCTGCGGTATAAATTTATTTCCGATATTAGGCTTATTCATGATGAGGCAAACGTTGCGGTAGAGCCATGGGTGTTTAGATATACCTACAGTCCCCCATACTTATATACCTATGGCGTATCGGGATATACCAAGACCGATGTACTTCCCGGCGGAAGCGTGGAGAAAGTATATAATTCGGCTTACTATAACTATGTGCCCGACGAATTTATGGGGCCATTTGAGACTACATTACAGCGGTTTAAGGATAAATTCGGGGAACAACTGATTTTAAGGGAGTCATTGCAAGATGTGTCGGAAATAGACAGAGCTATTTATATGGAATTAAAGCAGACCGGAAATTTACGTAAAGAGGCTTATTTTAGGGATAGTCCCTTTTATTTTCCTGATAAAGTGGATGAGTATTTGGAGAAGGAGCGAGGATTAGATTCTCTATAGCCGGGAGTAAGCGAGAAGTACATTCCGCTAATAGCAACAGGAGACGAGATAAGTGGGTAACACTAGAGACAACAACGGCTCGGAAAAAGCTGCCTCGTGGTATCATTTGGCAGTAACAACGAAATCCTGTCTTAGAGAATTAAATATTGTATATGGCACATCGATTATTTTAGGAATTTATATTTTACCGGCAAATTAGAAAGAGAAAGTATAAATAGCCTTTTACTATTTTTCAGAGACGGAGGACAAGTCATAATGCAATATCGCTCAATCTGCATCGCCATTTTCTTTGCAACCTGCTGTACATGGATACAAGCCGCTTCACCTTCCATGCCGGTACGGCAGGAACAGCTTGAGCAGACGCGGCAGGAGGCGCTTATTCGTTCGGAACGGAGGCTGGCGCCGCAGGCGGTAATCGGTACTGCCGCAGTTGAGCAGCCGAGTTCGACGGCTTTGCCGAAGGGAACTTCCTTTTATATCCGCTCCATAGAGGTGGAACATGCGGACAAGGAGTTTTCCTTTTTGGCACATAGGGCACAGGCCGGGAGGCAAATGGACAGCACTGCCATTCAACAGCTTGTAGATGAGCTGAATACGGTGCTTCTCGAAAAAGGCTATGCCACCTGCCGCGTACTCCTGCGGGAACAAAATCTGCAGGACGGTGTGCTGCGCCTGTATCTCCTTGCAGGACGGCTGCGCACGGTCCGTTACAGTGAAGACAGTGCCCGTGTGCCGTGGCGCTCGGCCTTTCCTATACGGGAAGGGGATATTCTTAACCTTCGCCTCATAGAGCAGGGGCTGGAACAGATGAAGCGGCTGTCTTCCCAGGATGTGGCCGTGAAACTCGTGCCTACACAAGACCCGGAGCTTACGGATATAGAGCTTACGGTCAAGCGTACTCGTCCGGTTCACGGACTCTTATCCCTTGATAACTCCGGACTGTCCGATACGGGGAAAGTACAGTGGAGCGCCTCTGTTTCCATAGATCAGCCTTTATACGCCAATGATATGCTGTCTATCGGTATAAACGGAGACGGCATGCGTGACGGCTACCTGCGCGGCACACGGGGACATAACCTGTACTACCGCATTCCTCATGGCAACGATACATTCTCCTTCTTTTACAGCTATTATGATTATCGGCAGCACGTGCGGCAACGGCCTTATTCCTTTATCAGTATTGGCAAGACGAAGCGGAGCGGCATTACGTGGGACCATGTCCTGAGCCGGACGCGGCGGCAAAAGACGAGCATGGACGTAAGCCTTACGAAACGGCATTCCCATTACTACATTAACGACATGGAGATTCCCGTACAGGCTCTGCATACGACGGCCTTGGAGGTAGGGATATCCCGCCGCCTTTACACGGGCAAGGATACGGTCTATACACGCTTAGGGTATCGGCGGGGTATAGGTCTTTTCGGAGCGCAGGCGGAATCGAAGGATACGGACGCCCCGAAAAGCCGGTATCACATGTGGCTCATCGATGCCGAATATACACATCCCTTTACGATGGGACACCGGCCGGCTGTCTTTTCCTCCTCTTTACACGGGCAGTGGACGACCGGCGGCGACAGACTGTACGGCGTGGATATGATCAGCATAGGGAACCGGTACACGGTGCGGGGGTTTGACGGGGAATATACGCTCATGGGAGAAAGCGGCTGGTACGTGCAAAGCGAAGTTTCTTCCTATATCCCGGCACTGCACAGCTCCGCATACGCCGGTATCGATGCAGGTGCCGTATACGGACCTTCGGCACGGATGGGGACAGGCAGAACCCTTGCCGGTGCTGTCGTGGGCATGCGGGGAGATATTTCGCCCGGCTTTTCGTATGACGTTTTTGCAGGGACGCCGCTATACAAACCGCAAGGGCACCGAACGGGCAGAGCCTTCGGTTTTACGCTCAGCCGGAGGTGGTAAATATGCAAAACAGACGACACGCAATGGTGCATGCCGTCTGTTTTCGTTTTTCAGCCGCGAATGTATTCGGACAGGTCCCGGGTACGTTCCTGGTTTGCCATGGAGAAACCGCCCTTTTCGATGCTGTCAAAGTCAATTACGGTATCTTTGGTATCCGGCGGAGTCAGTTTTTTTACTATGCCGTAGGGCTTTTGCAGGGATAAGGTACGGTCCTTGCCGGAGAGAAGCCAGAGGATTTTATATCCTGCCGGTGCGAGAGTCATTTTTTCTTCTCCCTTGCCGTCCGTAAAGTAGACGAGGGCGTCCGGTTTTTCTTTATTGGCATAGGCGATGACCGGTGTAAAAGCCGTGCCGCCCCGCTTGGGATAGCGTTCCTCCAGGTCGCGCAGCTCGGTGACCGGATAGATGCGGCGAATTTCATTGTCGCATTCAATGACCGTAATGTCGTGGTTATAGGTCCGGACGATTTGCAGGACCTGTTCCATAGCCTGTGTGAATTCGCTGTCGCTGATACTGCCGCTGATATCGAGGGCAATGAAGAGCCTGGCCTTTCTGCTGCGCAGATCCCCGCGCAGGTCGAGGCGTTCCGGCTGGCGCCTGTTTCGGCGCGTCGTCGTCTTTTTCTTTTCCGCCGCCACGGAGCGGACGATTTTTTTTAAGTACTCGTACCAGGGGCGCTCGTTCCGCTGCTTGGAAAGTTCCGTCAGGAGATTGTCCAAGTAGGACGAAAGCTTTTCCTTCCGTGCTCCGTCGGCGGCCTTTTTTGTAAACCGAATGAGTGTCGCCTCGTCGACTTTATCCGATTCTTCCCAAATGTCGTGGGTTGTTTCCGGATTGAAGCGCATGGGCACGGCGTCTTCGGACATGCTTCCCTCGTCAGGTGCGTTGCGGCCTTTTTTGCGCCTGTTCAGGGCGAGCTGAATTTCTTCCGCGTAATACTCGAAGGTCTCGAAGAGCGGCATGGTAAGGTTATACTGCAGGTTGACGAGGGGCAGCGTAACGGCATCTGCCGGCAGGGGAGAAAGGTAGGTATTGACGACGATGTCCATGGCCATGTTCAGCGCCAAGGGGGAATATTCGTTGCGCAGATGGTTTGCCCGCAGCAGGTGGAGAGATACGATATGCAGTATTTCATGCTTAATCGTGCTTTCCATCTGTTCCGGTGCGAGCGGCAGAAAGAGGAAGGGATTAAAGTATATGATATACTTGGCTTGTTTGAAGTTTGTCCCCGTCGGACTTTCCATGTCGCAGCGAATATCGCGGCCCATATGAAAGAGAAAGTAGCCGAAGAAGTTGTCCGAGTCTTCCATGAGGCGGAGATTTACGGCGTTGATGAGGGCGAAGAAGCGCCGGCGAAAGTGCGGCGGCACGATGAAGCTTGCCTGCGCCTTGCCGTCACTCATGTCGACGAGGGTACAAAGCTCCTGATAAAGGAGAATCGATTCACTTTCCGGAGAGACGGTCCGTTTCATAGTCTTTGCCGTTTTCTGCGAAAGGCCGCAAAATAGGCGTCAATAAAGGCATCATTTTCTGCGGCATATTTATAAATGAGAGGCATGTTGTTGCGAATATCCTTCATGATGGCGACCATCAGATCGACCGGGTAGGTTTGCAAAAAGAGAACCAGTCTGTTTAAGGCTTTTGTGCTGTCGACGGAGCCCTCATCCAGATGGCGGCGCAGTTCGTTTAAAATATTTTTTGCGCTGATGTAGAGGCGCGTATGGGTTTCATCGGCAACGGCCGCTGCAATATTTCCGGACAATTCGGCACCGGAGAATACGTCTTCGTACGTGAGGAGAGGCTTGTAGGTGCTTTCAATAAAATTGAGAAATTCTTCCGCAATCATTTTACCGATATTACCGCGAATGACGTTATAAAAAACGGAACGGGGAATAGTGTCCGTATTTTCTTTATATAAGGAATAGAGTTTGGAAATACGTTCATAGCTGCGCGGTGTCGCGTTGATATCGTCTTCGTTAAAGCTGTTGAGGTATTCCGGGTAAGTGGAGATAAATTGACATACCCGTTCTTCAATGTGATTGTCGGCAGCCCAGCTGAGCCATTGAATCGGATCGGCTTCCATGTAGAGCCAGACGAAGCGGTTCTTTTGGGCGTCATCCATGTCGACGGCTTCATACTCGTACGTGTCGGACGGGTTCATGGCGGCGACGATATGTACGTCCCGGCGAAGCCGGTAACCGTTGATTTCACGGTTCAAGATAAGGTTCATCAGTTCCTGCTGCACTGCATGCTCACAGCGGTTTATTTCGTCGATAAAAAGCAGAACCTGATGACCGGCCGACAGCAGATCGTCAATTTCTTTCAGTTTGTGGTGCACTGCATATACGGTCGTTTTTTCGCGCGTTGCGGCGGACGTGTCCGTTTGTCGGAAAAAGTCTTCAATCAGGGGCAAGCCGCCGATTTCCCCTTCTTTCAGCAGGTTGCCGTCGATCGTTACCAGTTTATAGCCGTTTTGCCGTGCCGTTTCGACGGCCAGGGCGGTTTTGCCGATGCCCGTCTTGCCGACGAGGAGCGGTACCTGACCGGCGGCCAAAACGAGTTCCACGCTTTTTAAGGTGTCTGTAAAGTTCATACTGTACCTCTAAGAGAATTTCAGTTTTTCGTCGACCGCAATGCGGCGCGCCTTTTTGCTGCCGTATTCGTCGATGAGCGCAATTTTGTCAATGGGCATGGTCGAAACGGTTCTGCCGATACTGCGGCAGTTGATGAAATCGCGGATGTACTTTTCGTCCACGTCCGGATTCGCCACGGCCTCCTGCAATGCGTTTTCCACGGCGTCGACGGCGACGGCAAAGCCCGTGGGCATGTATTTTACGATAAGCGTGTTTACTTTCATGAGAGCGAGAAATTTTTCCGCAGTCAGATTTTTTATAAAACGCAGGGCCTGTTCATCGTTCTTTACGGCAATGCATTCCGTACTGAAGGCGGGCTTGTCGATGTAGCGCAGGGCAGCGTAGTTTTGTGCCGCCGCCGCTTCCTGAACGGCAACGGATGGAGAATCAATATATTTTACGGCGTCGTAATTTTTGCGGATTGCCGTGAGCTGCAGTTCTTCGTCGGCGTCTTTAATATACTTTAAAGCCCAGCCCGAGTAAGACAGGGCCAGGCGTATAAGCCGGCCCGACGGATGCTTGATATATTCCAGATTGGCCCAGCTCTTTTTTACGGCTTTTTCCGCCAGGTGCTCCGGCGGATCCGGGATGAACTGAACGGCTCTTGCTTCGTTTTCAATAGCCGCTTCCTGGACGGCGAGAGACGGATTTTTAATATATTGCAGAACCATACCGTTTTGTTTAACGGCGGCGAGCATGATTTCTTCCGTCGGATTTTCAATATGTTCCAGGGTATACGGGTTGCGCTTTACCATTTCCAAATAATTTACATTATCCATAGAGTCTCCCTGCATCTGAGATTATACGTTTAATTCATTGCCAGTATTATAGCACGAGAGGCGGAGAATAACTATATGTACAACTCTCCTGCAGCAAGAGGGGCACACGTATTTTTTAGATATAAAAAGGCCCGGCAGGCCTTTTTTAATTACTGAAATCCGTATCCAAAACGGCAAACTGCCTGTATTCGGGAATGCGCTTTTGCAGTTCTTTTTCGATGCTTTCCAGCGCGCCGCGGGGATCCGGCTCGTCAAAGTCGAAGATGAGGTCGTAATAAATCGTTTTCTCGCATTCCTGTACATAGAAGGCATGGATTTGGAGTACGTGAGGATACAGACTTAAAATATCATCCAGTTCTTTTTTGATCTGCAGCGCTTTCAGGTCATTTTGATTTTCCGCATACACGCCGATAGTCATGACGATGCCGAATTTGTCGTAAATATCGGAAGCAATGCGCTTGTTTAAAGGATGTACGTCGGCAATGGTCAGCGTATCCGGAAGGGAGATATGAACGGAGCCGATCGTTTCTCCCGGGCCGTAACTGTTTAAAATAAGATCGTATACGCCGCCTACGTGCGGGTAAGAAGCAATTGTTTCCTTCAGCTTGCGGATCAGCGTATCATCGGCGCGAATACCGATAAGATGATTATACATATCGTGGACGATACCGATGGCCGCTCTGATGATACAAATACCGATAACGGCGCCGACGTAACCTTGGATATCGAAGCGGAAGAGATATACGAGAAGGGACGAGACGAGTGTGGCACCTGTTAAAAAAGCGTCGTAGAGTGCGTCAACAGCAGAGGCGGAGAGTGCGTCGGACTGCCAGCGTTTTCCTTCCTTGCGGAAATAGAATCCCATGAAGATTTTCACGATAATGGCTGCGGAAATAATGAGAAGATCCGTTAAAGCAAAGGTCGACGTAACGGGATGAAGGATATGTTCGACCGATTCCTTCAAAGAAATAAGACCTGCACTGAGGATGATGAATGCGATGGCCATGGTCGTTATATATTCGATGCGGCCGTGGCCGAAGGGATGTTCTTTATCGGCTCTTTTGCCGGCCAGCCTGGTACCTGCGACGGTCAGGACGGAAGAAAGAATATCCGTCAAGTTGTTTACGGCATCGAGGATGATAGCGATAGAATGGGAAGACAGGCCGATGATCACCTTGAAGATAACGAGCAGCATATTGCTGCCTATGCCTTTCAGGCTGGCAACGGTGATGCCTTTATTACGCATTGCCGCCTCTTCGTTTAATTGCATGCGTATTACCTCTTTTCAAGAACACGGGACAGGGGAAATTAAAAATAAATTTTCTATAAGTATAACAGAGGCTCCCTTAGAGGAACAGTGTTTGAATTCGGCTTTTTGCAGACAATCTGAAAGGATGTATAAAAAAGACAGGCGAAATGTGTTTGCGCCTGTCTTTAGGAGAATGGTTGAGATATTGAGATTATTTTTAGCCCAAGATGGCTTTCAAATCCGCTTCCGGCGTGCTTGTCGGGTGGATATTGAAGTTTTCTACAAGGTAGTTGAGGACGTTCGGTGATACGAAGGCCGGCAGCGTAGGTCCGAGATAGAAATTCTTGAGGCCCAGTGCGAGCAGCGTCAGGAGGATACAGACAGCCTTTTGTTCGTACCATGAGAGAACGAGCGTCAAGGGCAAATCGTTTACGCCGCAGCCGAAGGCTTCAGAAAGGGCGACGGCAACTTTAATGGCGCTGTACGCGTCGTTGCATTGGCCCATATCCATGATGCGGGGCAGACCGCCGATAGAACCGATATCGAGGTCGTTAAAACGGTACTTGCCGCAAGCGAGGGTCAAGATGACCGTGTCCGCCGGGGACTGCTTAACAAATTCCGTATAGTAGTTGCGGCCCGGGCGGGCACCGTCACAGCCGCCGACTAAGAAGAAGTGCTTAATGGCGCCGGCTTTGACTGCGTCAATGACCTTGTCGGCCACGCCGAGAACGGTGCCGTGAGCGAAGCCGGTCATGACCGTATTACCGCCGTTGATGCCGGTCATAACATGATCTTCCGTATAACCGCCGAGCTCCAACGCTTTTTCGATAACCGGTGTGAAGTCCTTGTTGTCGTCGATATGGACGAGCTCGGGGTAGGACACGACTTCCGTTGTGAAGACGCGATCCGCATAAGAGGGACGAACGGGCATGAGGCAATTCGTCGTGAAGAGGAAGGCGCCGGGAACGTTGGCGAACTCTTTCTGCTGATTCTGCCAAGCCGTGCCGAAGTTGCCCTTGAGGTGTTTGTATTTCTTCAGTTCCGGATAACCGTGAGCCGGCAACATTTCACCGTGCGTGTATATGTTAACGCCTTTGCCTTCCGTCTGCTTTAAAAGAAGTTCCAAGTCTTTCAAATCATGCCCCGTTACGACGATGAACGGGCCCTTTTCAATAGTCAGGGGGACCGTTGTCGGTACAGGCGTGCCGTAGGCCGTCGTATTGGCGCGGTCGAGCAGTTCCATGCAGGTTAAGTTGACCGTACCCGTTTCCAAGACGACCGGCAGGAGCTCTTCCATGGTCAAATCTTCGCCGAGCGTGCGCAGGCCCTTGAGGAAGAAGTCGTCCACGCTTTGATCGGACCGGCCGAGCATGAGGGCGTGGTATGCATAGGCGGCCATGCCGCGCATGCCGAAGAGAATAAGGGATTTCAAAGAACGAATGTCTTCATCGGCTTGCCAGATTTTTTGTACTTCATAATTGGCGGCGGCACGATCCGTTTCCGTAGAGGACGGAAGACTGCCGTTCACGGATTTACCGCTCAAAAGAGCCGCTTTTTCCGCGTTTACCTTATCGATTATGACGTGCATCGTTTCTTCGTTAAAGTTGACGTTCGTTATGGTTGTGAACAGGCCTTCCAGGACGATACGATGCGTGTAGGCCGTCGGAGCGGCCGTAAGACAGACACGGGCCAGACCGATTAAGGCACCCGTCAATTCATCCTGAAGATTTGCGACTGTCGAAGACTTGCCGCATACGCCGGCGCAGCCGGTGCACCCGGTACCGCCTGCCGTTTGTTCACATTGAAAGCAAAACATTTTCCGTTCCATGTCAAAAACCTCCTGTACGTGTGACTGATTGCGATTTATCTGGGGAAAACTACGGTTAAGAGCATTTTGAAATCTTCCGGCGCATGTACGGAATGAGGCTTCGTTGCCGGCATGACGAAGGATTCGCCGCTTTTAACGATATATTCCTTGCCGTCAACGATGAAGCGGCCCGTTCCTTCGAGAACCGTGACCAGAGCGTCGCCTGCAGAATCGTGTGTACCGATTTCTTCCCCTGCGGCGAAGGCGAAAACCGTAATGCTTACAGCGTCGTTTTGTGCCAATGTGCGGCTGACGACCTGCCCCGGAGCGACCTGTACCTGGTCGGCAAGGGCCAATACTTCTTCATGCGCTATATTTTTGATATATGCCATAATGGGCACCTCCTAAAGAAATACGGATGAACAGAACTGACTATTTCTCATTACGGACTCAAGTATAATTCATAAATTGAGAATGAGCCGTTGTATTTATAACATAATAGAAAAATTCATAGAAAAAATTCTTTTTTCCGCTATAATAGAAGCAGTTATTGATTACGGCAAGGTAACGCATAAAGGACGGAAAAGAAAACGTATGAACGGGTATAATAGCATGCGCACGATATGCGCCGTTTTAGCCGCGATGCTTGTGTTGTCCCTGCCCTGCGGCAGTTTTGCCGCAGCAGCGGAAAAGGCGAACGGGGACGAAAAGGGAGAAACGCCGCTCGTCAGTATTGTGAAGACCGGTACGGTTACGGTTTCCAAGGAAAATCCGCCGGCAAAAGCAGCCATAGAACCGGCGCCTGTAACGACGGCGACGAAAGAAAAAATAAGTATTAACCTGGCCAGCAGGATTCTTACTTTGTATCGGGGCAACGTGCGGGAGAGGAGTTATCCTGTCGGCGTAGGAAAATATTCTACACCGACACCGGTCGGGTATTATACCGTAGAAAATAAAGAAATCAACCCTACGTGGATTGATCCGGACGATACGGATGTGAGCATTCCGGCTGGTGGCGCCAATCCCTTGGGCTATCGATGGATCGGCTTTTCCGGAAATTACGGTATTCACGGTACGAACCGCCCCGACACGGTGGGACATTATGCTTCCAACGGCTGCGTGCGTATGCGGGAATGCGATGTGGAAGACCTGTATGAACGCGTTCGCGTCGGTACAGACGTGGAAGTATATTATAATCGTATCGTTATTGAGGCGTCACCGGATCATACCGTATCGTATTATATATACCCTGACGGCTATGAGCGGCAGCCCTTGACGGTGGCGGCCGTCAAACAGGCGTTGGCGGGATACGGCGTCGACACGTTTGCCGAAGACGGAGCCGTGTATGAAAAGATTATAGCTTCCGACGGTAATCCTGCCTATGTGGCCAAAGCCTACGATCTGGTCGTGGACGGCAAGAAGCTTTCCCGCCGCGCTCTCGGCAAGGACGGGATTGTCTATTTGCCGGCACAGGTTATTGCCGACGCTGTCGATACGGCTCTGGTATGGAACGGCAGCAGAGGCATGCTGTCAACATCTTACGGAGAAGCACCGGGGGTCGTATGCAGTGATATTCTTTATGTGGCCGATATGTATGCGGGCGATATTTTTCCGTTGACGGGAGCGTTAAGGAACGATTTTGTCTATGAAATGAAGGCGCTCGAAAAATCTGAATAAAGTATTTTTACAGAAAATAATTCTTCTCTATAATGTAGAATGAATTTTTTTTCATACTATATCTTCCAAAGATGGCGAAGACTTTGCTTTTGGGGTTGCCGCGACCTTTGTAATAGGTGTATAATAACCATCCCATAGAGATTTTAATAAAATTTATCGTTTGGAAGAGAGACGTATAAAATATGAATAGAAGAGAATTTTTACGGCGAACCTTTTTTACCGGCGTCGTGACCGTTTTGTCGTCGGGTATTGTCGTTCCCGCCATGGCTGCCGGTAAACAGGCTAAATTGACTGTCAAAGAAAATCACTTTAAATTTCAGGAGCCGCTGGTGAGAAGGGCTAAAACCGAGGTCGTTATCGTTCACCACGTAGGCGGGACGGATCAGGACGTGTCGGCCGCCAAGATTCATCAATGGCACTTGGCCAATAAATGGGCAGGCATAGGCTATCATTACATTATTCATAAAAACGGTACCGTTGAACGGGGGCGGCCTATGAATGCCGTCGGTGCCCATTGTTATAACCATAATCACAATACGGTGGGGGTCTGCTTTGTCGGTGATTATGAACGGGCTGTGCCGACGGAAGCGGCCATCGCTTCAGGACAGATCCTTCTGGCATATATCTGCAAGACTTACGGCCTTACGCCGGGGACCAAGACGATCGTCGGTCACCGCGATCTTTGTGATACACTCTGCCCGGGCCGCAATCTCTATAGTGAACTGACGGCTATTCGCAGCGGCGTGGCTAAATATTGTTGACCGCTTTACTCTCGAATTAACCGAAAAAGGCATAGACACAACAAGCCGTTGTGTCTATGCCTTTTTATAGTTCTTTAGCTATGAAAGACTTTCCAATTCTTTTTTCTTGCTTTCCGTTCCCAAAGAAATAACGATGATTGAGATGATGACGAAGACAGAAGCGAAGATATAGAAAATGCCGCTTATATCCCATGATGCGCTGAGAAGCGCGCCGACCAGGAAAGGGGCCGCCATACCGCCGATTCGCCCGAAACCGGCTGCCCAGCCGCAGCCGAGACCGCGGATAGACGTAGGATAGAGCTCCGGTGTATACGTATAGACAACGCCCCAGGCACCGAGGTTGAAAAAGGACATGGAGCCGCCCCAGAACAGCAGTGCCGTGACCGAGCCGGCATGGCCGAAAAAGTAACTGGAAATACCGCTGCATAAAAGGAATAATGATAGGGTATATCGTCTGCCGAGGCGATCGACGAGCCACGCGGCAGAGTAATATCCCGGCAGCTGGGACAGTGTCATAATAAGCACGTATTCGAAGGTCTTGACGACGGCAAATCCTTGTTTAAAGACGAGAGACGGCAGCCACATAAAGATCCCGTAGTAGCTGAATACGATGCCGAACCAGACCGCCCAAAGCATAACGGTCCGCTTGATAAAACGGTCCGACCACAAGGTTATAAAGGACGGAGAAATATTCCGCTCATGTGCTGTCAGGTCTGTCGCCGTAAACGGCTTGAACGGCACGCCCGATTTTTCTTCCAGGTCCGCAACGATACGGCATGCTTCCTGTGCTCGCCCTTCTTTCAAAAGGTAACGGACCGATTCGGGCAAATGCGAACGGATGATAACGGTATATAAGGCGGGAACGGCGCCGATAATAAATGCGGCGCGCCATCCCGTAACGGGAATGATGCAGTAGGCGATAAGTGCTGCCAGGAGCCAACCGATGGCCCAGAAGCTTTCGAGCATGACCATGAAGCGGCCACGTACGCGGCCGGGAACATATTCCGTTACTAATGTTGCCGCTACGGGAAGTTCTCCGCCCAGGCCGAGGCCGACGAGAAAACGAAAAACGAGTAAGCTTTCATAATTCGGCACGACGGCACAGATACCGGTGGAGATACTGTAGAGCAAAATCGTCAGGGAAAATACCTTTTTTCGGCCTATGCGATCAGCTATCGTGCCTGCAATGACTGCACCTAAGGCCATGCCGATGAGGCCGATGCTGCCGAGCATTCCCGCCTGTGCTCCGGTCAGTCCCCATTCTTTGATCAAAAGCGGCAGGACGAAAGCGATAAGCCCTGTATCCATTGAGTCAAAAACCCAGCCGATACCGGCGACGACGAGCAACTTGTAATGAAAAGAGCTGACCGGCAGCATGTTCAAGCGATCCAACATAGTTAATTTCTCCTTCCCTCATGCAATTAACATGTGTAAAGTTTTTTGTATACATAGAGTATACACATGAGAAGATAAAAAAGCAACGGAAATATTTCCGTTGCTTTTTTATGAGTAGAGAAATCCTTCTTTTTCCAGTGCTTTTAGTATTCTCTCCATTATTTCCGCCGTCGGGGCCTCAATGAGATGTGTATGGATACCGCCGCTGATGCTGCTGAGGACGGCGGCATTCGTATTTCTCATACGCTTCATATATTGACTGACATCGTTTTCCGAGGTCAAATGGAGACTGCCCTCGAGATTGCCGTATACTCCGTGTTCAACTGTTACATTGTGGACGGTGCCGCCGTTTTTTATAATCGTGAGCAGCTCCCGCTCCGTTTCTTCCTGACCGTGTTTACAGACGATCGTCCGTTTGATGCCGCTCACGTGACGGCGCAGGAGTTGATAGCCCTGCGGTGTGGAAATGACAGGTGTACCTTCCGCGCGGAGCCGTGCGATATCACTGACGATGATCTGCCGCGTAACATGGCAGATATCGGCCAGTGACGACCCGGTGAGGGGCGTGTTTGCCCGAGAGAGAAGCTCCATGATACGAAGCCTTCGCTTACTTGTGTTCATATGGTTCTCCTGACTTATAAAGTATAGTTCTATCTTAGCACAAAAAAATACATATTGTCGAAAAGAGGAAAATGCAGCTTATCAATAATGCAATAAAAAAAGATATTCATGCGTTTATAGAAAAATGAACGGAGAAATCGGCATATTATTTGCATAAAAATGAATTGATTCGGGCCGGGCGAGATTTGTAAATTTACTGCATAAATGCTGTAAATCTAAATATATTAGAGAGAAAACGGAGAAGAATTCTAATGTGAAAGAAAAAGTATAAAAACCACATATATGCTTGATGTGGCAATGTGGACGAGTTTATAAAAACATACTATAATCAATATATCTGAAACCGTAATAGCGAACATGCATTTATTTAATAGCCGGATTGCTGTTATGGGGTGTATTTAATTTTTATGTAAAGGAGTTGAAGTATCGTGAGTGAAGAAAAAAGGCAAATTGTGCATGAAGACCTGAATCGCGGCCTTCAGGAACGGCATATTCAGCTGATAGCGCTTGGCGGAGCTATCGGTGTCGGCCTGTTCCTGGGATCCGCGTCGGCGATTGAAAAGGCCGGTCCCGGTGTTGTTCTTGCCTATATCACTGCCGGAATTGCCATCTTTTTCGTTATGCGCGCAATGGGTGAAATTACGATAGAATATCCTGTATCCGGCTCGTTCAGCGCACATGCTTACCAGTTCCTGAATCCGTTGGCAGGGTATGTTTCCGGCTGGAACTACTGGTATGTATGGGTCGTCACGTGCATGGCCGAAATAACGGCCGTCGGCGTATATGTCCATCTTTGGCTGCCCGATTTGCCGCAATGGATATCGTGCCTTTGCGCGTTGGCCCTGATGACATGCGCCAACTTGATTTCCGTTAAGGCTTATGGTGAGTTTGAATTTTGGTTTGCGCTGATCAAGATCGTTACAATCATCTTCCTCATTATAACCGGTGCAGGTATGATCTTCTTCGGCCTCGGCAATGACGGCGTCGCAGTCGGGATCTCCAATTTGACTGCACACGGCGGATTTCTTCCCCATGGCTTCGGCGGTGTATTCGATACGATGCTGATGGTTCTCTTCGCCTATGTAGGCATTGAAGTTATCGGTGTCACGGCCGGTGAAGCGGCCAACCCGGAAAAGACACTGTCTGCGGCAATCGATAAGGTCCTTTATCGAATCCTCTTATTTTATGTCTTAGCATTACTGGTCATTATGTCAATTTATCCTTGGGATCAATTGGGACATGCGGGAAGTCCCTTCGTCATGGTTTTTGAAAAGCTCGGCATCAGCGGTGCCGCGCATGTTATTAATTTCGTCGTCATTACGGCAGCCTTGTCTTCGTGCAATTCCGGTATTTACAGTACGGGCCGCATGCTGTACAACCTGTCCCTCCAGGGCAAGGCGCCGAAAGCCTTTGCCACGGTCAGCGCCAACAAAGTTCCTTATAAAGCACTGGGAATTTCCGTTGTATTTATGCTCATCGGCGTTGCCTTAAATTACTACCTGCCCAAAGATGTTTTCGAAATTGTCACGTCCGTCAGCGCCTTTGCCTGCATGGTGACGTGGATAATGATTCTCTTCTGCCAGATGAGTTTCCGCAAAAAAGTCGGCAGTGAAGGAATTGAAAAAATTCGCTATAAAATGCCGTTTACACCGTATTCCAACTATCTCACACTGATCTTTTTTGCCGTCGTTCTCGTGTCGGCCCTCTTTAGTGCGAATACCCGTATCGGCATCATCGCAACTGTTATCTGGCTGGTATTTCTCGTATGCGTATACTATATTGCAGGTCTTAATAAACAGGAAAAGGTAGAATTCTCCCGGTATGAAGAAGAAAAATAAGGAATGCCGACGTTCGTCAGAAAGAGGTGATCAAAATGAAATGGGATGAATTTATTTCAGATAATGTAAAAGCAATCAAACCGTCAGGTATTCGTAAGTTCTTTGATATTGCCAACCAAATAGAAGGCGTATTGTCACTTAGCATCGGGGAACCGGATTTTGCAGCGCCTGATAAAATTATCAATGCGATGATAACCAGCCTGAAGGAAAAGAAAACGGGCTATACGGGGAACTCGGGCCTGCCCGAATTGCGTGCCGCCATTGCGGAATATTTTGAGGCCCATTACGGTGTAAAATATGACCCGGTCAGTGAAATCATCGTTACAGTCGGCGTATCGGAAGGCTTGGCTATGGCACTTCTGGCCCTTGTGGAACCGGGAGACGAAGTGCTTATTCCCGATCCGGCATATGTCGCTTACCCTGCCAGCGTACAGCTTGCAGGCGGCGTTCCCGTTATGGTACCGACATATCCGGAAGACGATTTTAAACTGTCGGCGGAAGCACTGGAAAAGGTCGTTACGCCGAAGACGAAAGCCCTTGTTATCGGCTATCCCAATAATCCGACCGGTACGGTTATGACGGCGGAAGAATTGTTGCCCATTGCAGAATTTGCTCGGAAGCATAATCTTGTCGTTCTGGCCGATGAAATTTACTGCGAGTTGGTTTACGGAGGCACGCAGTTTACGACCTTTGCGAAATTGCCGGGCATGAGAGAGCGGACGGTCGTCTTCAACGGATTCTCCAAGGCATGGGCTATGACGGGGATGCGGCTCGGTTATGTGTGCGCGCCGAAAGAAGCGATTGATCCTGTTTTAAAGCTTCATCAGTACGCGATCATGAGCGCGAATACGCAAGCCCAATACGGCGGTATTACGGCGCTCAAGGAATGTGCCGCAGAGGTGGAGGAAATGCGTCGATCCTATGACGAACGGCGTAAGGTCATCTATCAGGGCTTGAAGGATATGGGCTTGCCCGTATTTGAGCCGAAGGGCGCTTTTTATATCTTCCCCGATATTCGCTGCACGGGCATGACGTCTTCCGATTTTTGCGAAAAACTCGTACAGGAAGAAAAGGTCGCCGTCGTCCCCGGTTCGGCTTTCGGCGACTGCGGCGAAGGGTTTGTGCGGATTTCCTATGCGTCCAGTATGGAAAACATAAAAGAAAGCTTGGTGCGCATGGGCCGATTCGTGAATAAGTATAGAAAATAAAATATACATACAATAGAGGCGGTAAGGAAATGGACCTCGTGTTCATTTCCTTACCGCCTCGTTTTTTTGTCTGCAGCAGCCGTGTGCTGTGCGTTTTATTAAGATGCCTCCGGCGCCGCTACATAGGCGAGGGGGTTGTATTTTTCTTCCAGTCGTGCGAGCATGCCCAAGTATTTGACGACGAAGCCGGTTTTTTCGTTTTCGTCGGCAATACGGCGAACTTCGTCATTTATTTTTGTCTTGATTTCTTCGGATAATTCACGGTTTGCAAAGGGATAGACGACGTTGTTTTCTTTTTCCACATGGACTTGCAGGCGGTTGGCGTAGGCCATGATTTCCGTTAAAATATCAAGCTTATATTCCGTGCGCGGATCCTTGTCGTATAATTTCAGCGCTTCGTCAAGGCTGCGCACATAACTACGTGCCAAATCGTGTTCGACGAGCATGCCGTGCGTAATAATCGTGTTGGCAACGGGCCCCATGTGTTCAACCATTTCCGGGAAGAGCACGTGTTCTTCTTTTTGATGATGGTTGGCGTCGGCATAATTACGGATAAAATCAATGATGTCCGCGAAATCCCGTTGATTGATTGCCGCTCCGTCCAGAATGGAACAGCACATATTTTTAATGACCCGAAGCATGCGGGAAATGTTGGCATGCTCCTCAATCATAACATCCGTAGCGTACATAACAATACCTCTTTTCGTAAAATTTACTTGCTGATTTCATACTGCCGCCCGCCGAGGCTCTTAAGCTTAAAGGTACTGCCCGAGAGAAGACCTTTAATCAAAGCGCTGCGCAGTTTATAGTAGCAATCGCCCTTACCGTTCCAAAATTCGCCGTGCAAATCCTGCGTCTCTTCCCAGATGACGGTGTCCGGTGTACTTTCGACGACTTTCATAACTTGGTCGCAAGGCATACCGTTGAGTAAGGTGTCGTCCAAGAGATGAAAGGCTTCCGGTGCCGTTACGGGAACTTCCGTAACGGCCGCTTTGCCGAAGTTGCAGGCGACTTCTTTCAGATCGGCAAAGCGGACAGTGTCGGCTGCCGTAAGCGTTGTCACCAAGTCGGCCAGGCGGCCTTCACTGTCATGGATACGGTTTTGAAGCCAGCCGTGAATGTTGCTGCCGTCGACGGCTTCGGCCAGGTCGCGCCGTTCCGCCGTTTCGTATGCTTTCACTTCATCCGCCGTGAGCCAGCCGTTTTTTACGGCGTAGGTGCCGATGGCGTCAATCAGCCCTTCTTGCAGTTGAATCTTTTTATATAACCAAAAGTGGACGGGGCCTAAAAATGCGCTCATTAGAAAATCCTCCTACTGCTTATTTGCCTGAATGGCAACGTTTACGGCCGTCGTGATTTTAGCGGGGTCAAGGCCGTGTACCATGCAGGCATTGGCGAGGCTTTCCTGCTGTGACGACGGGCAGCCGAGACAGTGCATGCCCTGAGAAAGCAAGGTGTCTATGACTTCCGGATGAAGGCGGACAATGTCGCCGACGAGCATATCTTCCGTAACCGTATCGTTCATATCTTCAAATTTTTTCAAAACTGTTTTTAACATAGTGAGTTCCTCCTTTAGATATTCCCGTAATGCGGGGCTCTTCATTTCTGAGACCAGTATAGCGCAGTACGGCACCTTTGACGGTTGTAAAAGCAACAGGCAAAAAATTCTCCAATGCCGTAATTGCATAAGATGATTTTATGTTTTTGTAAAAAGAATTGAAATAATATTTTTTTTTCGGGCCATTCGGCCATATTCATGCGAAAGTGGTCGTTTTTGCAAAGAATAGAAAACGGGCGACCGATTAGAAGAATTATATAAGTATAAAGGGCATTGGCAAAACCTTTTAATTGAAAGAAAAAGGAGAAGAAAAAAATATGGGATGTATAAAAACACAGTCACGAACTTTATGAGAAACGCTCATATTCTTGACCTTGCCTGTCCAGAATAATAAAATGTAGACAATAACTGTTATTGAATAGGAAGCGATATCGTGTTAATGAATAGAAAATCAGATTATGCCTTACGGATTCTTCGGTCGCTGCAGGACGGGAAGGTACGTATTGCACCCGTATTGGCGGCAGATGAACAAATTCCCCTGGCCTTTGTGTATAAAATACTGAAGCAGTTGTCCAAGGCCGGTATTGTCGGCTTGGAGCGGGGACCGAAAGGCGGCTGTTGTCTCCTTGTAGATTTAAAAGAGGTCTCTCTCTATGACCTCATCATCGCCATGGAAGAGGCTGTACATGTTACAGGCTGTATGCGCAGCGACTACGACTGTGAGTGGCAGAGAGTGCATGGTCTGTGTCGAATTCACGGAAACTTGCGCGCCATTCAGCGGGAAATTGAAGAAAAACTGCGTGCTACGAGCCTGATGGCCATTATAAACGGCAGTTACATACATCAGTGTGAGGAGGTTTGACATATGTTATTTCAAACGACGGAAGCGCATGAAGCGCTTCGCAAAGAAATTCGGACTTTTGCGGAAAAGGAAATACGGCCCATTGCTTTCAGCTTGGATCAAAACAATGAGTTTCCCGATGACGTGGTGAAGAAAATGGCCGCCAACGGCTGGCTTGGCCTGCCTTATGAAGAGAAATACGGCGGCGCCGGCAGGGACATACTCAGCTATGCTATTGCCGTCGAAGAATTGTCCCGCGTCGACGGCGGCATAGGCGTCATCCTGTCGGCTC
>UMGA01002586.1_pt1 | contig 42135 bp, 69 predicted proteins | sample 1965171 | NCBI WGS metagenome assembly UMGA01 (sample SAMEA4836062, study PRJEB28245) | human gut metagenome | biome: gut microbiome; material: fecal sample | place: Denmark | collected 2008 | reverse complement strand
ATCATATCCTATTACTTAAGACAATATCACATCCTATTCATAACTATTCATAGTGTAATAATATTTTTCTTGACAAGTTCTAAAAAATACTATATACTTATATAGTATTAAATTTAAAAAATAATGTAAAGTAGAAGCAAGCCTGTTTCTCACCTCATGGACTTATTAGTTTTCAGCAGGTTAACAGTAATATATTATATATGATTTGATAAATTGCGTTTTTTAATTTATCTATAATATTATATTTTTAGAACAGGCTTTTGCCTGTTTTATTTTTTCAATGGAGGTGTAGTGTTATTTCTGACAAGACAAGAATAAACGAAAAGATTAGAGGGAAAGAATTCAGAATTATTTCTTTTGATGGTGAACAATTAGGTATTATGACAGCAGAACAAGCTTTAAATTTGGCTTCTTCACAAGGTTATGATTTAGTTGAGATTGCTCCAAGTGCAACCCCACCTGTTTGCAAAATAATGGATTATAGCAAATATAAATATGAACAAACTAGAAAATTAAAAGAAGCTAAGAAAAATCAAAAGCAAGTTGTTATTAAAGAAATTAAAGTAACAGCAAGAATTGATAGCCATGATTTAGAAACTAAACTTAATCAAGTTACTAAATTTTTAGAAAAAGAAAATAAGGTAAAAGTTACTTTGGTATTGTTTGGTAGAGAAAAGATGCATGCTAATCTAGGAGTTACAACACTAGATGAAATTGCTGAAAAATTTGCTGAGATTGCTGAGGTAGAAAAAAAATATGCTGATAAACAAAAACATTTAATCTTATCACCTAAAAAAATAAAGTAATAACTTTAAATTTACATATTTTTTATTAAAAATTAAGAGTTAGTTATCTATTTAAAATAATAAGGAGGAATAGAATATGCCAAAGATGAAAACTCATAGAGGAGCAAAAAAAAGAATTAAAGTAACTGGAACTGGAAAATTTATTATCAAACATTCTGGTAAAAGTCATATCTTAACTAAAAAAGATAGAAAAAGAAAGAATCACTTAAAGAAAGATGCTGTGGTTAATGAAACTTATAAAAAACATATGCAAGGATTACTACCATATGGAGAAGGAAGATAATTAATCTAATTTAGGAGGATAGAAATGAGAGTAAAAACTGGAATTATAAGAAGAAAAAGACATAAAAGAGTATTAAAAGCTGCTAAAGGTTTTAGAGGTGCATCAGGAGATGCTTTTAAACAAGCTAAACAAGCTACTAGAAAAGCAATGGCTTATGCAACAAGAGATAGAAAAGTTAATAAAAGAAGAATGAGACAATTATGGATTACAAGAATAAACTCTGCTGCAAGAATGAATGGAGTTTCTTATTCTGTATTAATGAATGGACTTAAAAAGGCTGGAATTTTACTTGATAGAAAAGTTCTTGCTGATATAGCTTTAAATAATGCTACTGAATTTACAAAATTAGTAGAAGCTGCTAAGTCTGCACTATAATTTTTCTTGACAAAAGTATTATTGATATGTTATTATAGTCAATGCGTGGAAGGCTATCCTAATTGGTAAGGAACCGGTCTTGAAAACCGGCGTCGTAAGACTTTAGAGTTCGAGTCTCTAGCCTTCCGCCATTAACAAAAATTTGGTAAGTTTGGTGAGATGGCAGAGTGGCCTAATGCACTGACCTGCTAAGTCAGAGTACCAATTATGGTACCGAGGGTTCAAATCCCTCTCTCACCGCCATAAAACACTGATTTATTGAGTAGTTGCGGTACTCAAAAAATTATTTTGACAGGTTTTGACAGGGTGGAAAGTCAACCAAAATATTAAATTATCTAGGTTACCATTGGTTTTAATGGTAACTTTTTTTATTTTGATTAACTAAGTAAATTTATCAAATACCTATTTTTTCATTTATTATAGATACAGTTGATAAATTACTCTTATTCATTTGATGCACATATATATCCATCGTTGTTTTAGCACTGCTATGTCCTAAAAACACTTGAATGTCTTTTACATTAACATTGCTTTCACATAATATAGTAGCACAACTATGTCTTAAATCATGAAATCTAATATGTGTTAAATTATATTTAGCCAGGAACTTTCTAAAACCATTGGTCAAAAACTTTGGCTTGTGAAGTTCTCCACCTTCATTAACATAAACATATTCTTCATCTTTTGTATAATATCCTTTACCTAGTCTTTCTTTATTTCTCTTTTGCTCTTCTTTTAATTCCAGGAGCATTTCTTTTATTGAACCAGGTAAAACAAAACTTCTTAAACCAGCTGTACTCTTAGTCTTATCTTTTTTTATTAAGATATTTTTACCATCTAAATTAGTTTCTGTTACAGTATGAATAATACTCATTGTATTATCAACAAAATTTATAGCAGACCATTTTAAACCTAAAAGTTCACTTCTTCTTAAACCAAAATAACTTGTAATAACTACTCCCAAGTATAAAGCTTTATCTTCTCTTTTAAGAATTTCAAGCATTTGCTTTATTTGCTCATGATTATAAACTTTTGCAATATATCTAACTTTCTTAGGTTTTTCAACATTCAACATTGGATTAATAGCAATTATTCCAATTTTTTGAGCATATTTGAATGTTAAACTTAGAAGATTATGATAATGAATAACTGTATTTGCAGAAACACATCTTACATTTAATTCATGAAAATAATATTTTTGGATGTCAAAGACATTTATATCTTTGAGCTTTTTATTTTCTTTAAAAAAGTAAGGTAATATAGAAATCTTTGTATTTGATAGATAAGATGAGTATGTAGCATCATCAATAGTTTTAAATCTCATTTTGACATATCCTAAAATAAAATTACAAAAACTAATTTCTTTATCAAATAAATTAACATCCTGGTCAATTTTCTTTAAGATACTTTTTCTACTATTTACTTTTTTATCATCAGGTATTCCAAAAAACTTTCTACATTCTTCTTCAAAAGTTTTTAACATTTCTTCAGCTAATTCTTCATTATCAGTTTTAGATGATTTTGATTTTACAGTCTTTTTCTTATTTTTTATATATTCAAAAACTAAGTGGTAAAACTTACCTCTTTTTCTAGTGTAGCTTGATGTATACAAGATTCCTCCTTCATCTTTTTTTAATAGCTACCGATAATGAATTATCAGGCAACTATTAAAAAAAGTCAATATCCTAATTTCTTACATTGCATTTAAAACATACTCTATAAGACACTCCTTTGGTATTTTAATTAATTTTCCATTTCTTATAGATTTTATTTCTCCAGTTTCAGTTTTCTTTATAAGGTTACTTTTACTAATTCCTAAAAAATCAGCAGTATCTTTTGTTGATATGAAAAATGGAAGTTTCTCTAATTGTTTTTCTAATGATGTTCTCATTTCTTGTGTTGTCATTTCTATCACCTTTATTTAATATATTGGTAAGATTGTGGAGCTTTTTCTATTCCAAAATCTTTTAATTCTAGTTCTTTTTTATATTTAATAATTTTTTTTATTTTTATAGCATAAGCAACTTTTGAATTTTTATAGTATTTAAAGTATTCTTTTTCTGAAATACCTAAATTATTTTTATGAGATTCCCATAAATGGTTAGGAGTTGAAGAAATTATTCTATCTATAATAATTTCTCCAACAACCTTTTTTTCAGGAAAACTTGAGTATATAACAATAGTGTCTATAGTCCTTTTAAAAAGTTTTTTTCTAAGTTCAAAAGTTTTAGTTCCAGCAAATATTCTTTCTACAAATTTAGGTTTTATTGACATTAAGACTTTCATAATCAACCTCTATCTTATTAAATAGACCTTCTCCAATCCTAGAAACAGCTATTTCAATGTATTCCTTTTTAAGTTCTACTCCAACTCCATTTAGATTTAAACTTTTTGCAACTTTTAATGTAGTTCCTGAACCAAGAAATGGATCCAATACTATACCATCAATAGGACATCCAGCTAAAAGACACCTTTTTACTAATTCCTCTGGAAAACTAGCATAGTGTCCTTCTTTTATTCCTTTTGTTGCGATGCTCCAAACTGTCCTCATATTTCTTCCATTCTCATTGTAAATAGTTTTCCAAGGTTTATCTATTCTCTTCATAGCAGTTTTACTTTCTCCAGCTTCTAACATTTTTTTCTTTCCTGTAGGCATAACTCCATCTTTGAAACCATTTAAAGTTTTTTCAGAATATGGTTCATACTGCTTCTTGAAATAGTATTTTTGATTTTTTGTAAAGAAAAATATTTTTTCAAAATCATTTGTGAATCTATCGTTCAAAGACTCAGGGAGAACATTTGGCTTATGCCAAATAATTTCATTTCTTAAAATCCATCCTTGGTCAATCATCTTAATACATAACCTTTCAGGAATCATCATCTTTGATTTTGTTTGAATATTTGTTTTTCTTGGAATAACCTTAAATATATTTTCTTTGCCTCTTTTTTTATTGCTTCTTTTAGAAAATTTAGAATTAACATTTGAATAAGTATCACCTATATTAAGGAAAAATGTTCCTGACTTTTTTAGAACTCTATATAATTCATCCATTATAAGCATTAATTTTTCAATATATTCTTCAACATTTTCTTCTAATCCTATCTGGCCAGAAATATTATAATCTCTAAGTTGCCAGTATGGAGGAGATGTTATAATACAATCTATGCTTTCTGTATCTAATGTTTTTAAAATCTTTAAACTATCTCCATTTATTATCTTCATTGATTCCCTCCTGACATTCTATAATTTCAATATCTTAAATAGCCAAGTCTATAAATTTTTGAGAGAACTATATCATTTATAGGTTTAGCTTCTTTGTTTATTTTTGGTTTTCTATAACATTCAATCTTTCTATATATTCTTTTCTATGTTATTTTTTTCAAATTCTTCCCAACTTTTTGAGAAGATATGGTTTGCAAATGCTTCTTTTAATCCATTCATTTGCTTCAATCTAATAACTTCATCTAAATCCATTCCTAAATGTTCTGATATTTCATAATCATTCCATCCTTTTTCAAAAAGAGATAAAACAATTTTTGCCATATCTGGAATTTGATGTGTTCCCCTAGCTCTATTGAATTGGATTGTTGCAGCAACTCTCTTTTTAATATCATGTTTTAAAACAACAATTGGAACTTGTTCCAGGTGTAATTTCAATGAAACAGTATATCTATGAAAGCCATCAACAATAACATATTTGTCATTTTTTTTGTCATATATACAAATAATTGGCATACAGAACCCATTATCTATGATAGACCTTTCTAATAATTTCATCTCAGGTTTTGCTACTTTATTTGGATTGTAGTCATTAGCCACAACTTTATTTATATCAACCATTTGAACATTTAAAACTTCCATTGATACTTCTTTCATCTTTTTACCTCCAATAAGTTATTGTATTTTTTCATTAGATGCTGTAATTTTTCATTGTCTTTTTTATTTTCTCCAAAAGACAATCTTTTCATGTAGAAATCATTTCTTTCAATTGCTCTTGCAATCCTTCGCCAAGAAATAACTTTTTTTTGCTGTTCAAGTTTTAATTCACATTCTTGTGGAATAATATCTATATTTTCATGTGTTTTATACCATTCCATGAACTTTTTAATTTTTCCGTAGTAATGAAGCATTAAATCTCTATTATAAAGTCCTAAGCTTTCTAATAAGAATACAGTATATTGTTCCCAAGTCATAAAATCAGGCTTAAAAGATTTTATATTTCCTAGTGCATAACTTCTGCAATAGATATTTCCAAAATTAACTCCATTAACTCTATTTAAAATTTTTTCCCAGGTATCAGCTTCAAGAGCTTTAAACTGGTCTAGTCCATTTCTTTGGTCATCTCCATAAGGTTGGCACAGTCTTTGTTCATGAATAGATAATCCATTTTTATACATTAATTCATAGATTTTATTATATTTTAAATCTAACAATGATACAGCTCCCCAAACATCTTGGGTTTTAAAGTCATATAGAGGATAAAAATTAAAAGTATTTGCATAAATTTGAGTTGTCCAAGGCTTATTTTTAAACATAACTTTATTTTTAGGTATTGCAATTGTTCTGAATCTATTAAGACTTTCATCAGCTCTTATTCCAACTCCAACAGCACACATTCCACCTTTAGTATCTGCATACCATTTATTGAAAGAAGGAACAAATTCTTCAAACTCCATAACTCTGTTGTAAAAAGGTAAAAAATTATTAGTTAGATTAATACTATCTTTTGGTAAATCTCTAACCCATAATTCTTTATCTTCTGGCTTCCAGCAGATCCATTTTGGTTGTAAAACAGATACTGCATTTCTTAAATAAAGTGGTAAAGCTATATGATAGAAGTCTCTAATTTGGCTTAATTCTTTTAATTCATAAACATGGTCAATAGTATGTTTATATTGTGCTTCTAAATCTATATATAAAACATCAAAAACTTTATTAAGTTTTTTAGCTACAATGTTAGCTAGTTGTATCATCAAAGAACTATCTTTTCCACCACTAAAAGAAAAACAAACATTATCAAAATTATTAAAAATAAATTTATATCTATCTCTTGCAGCAGATAAAACATCTTGGTCTTTATATATCTTCATAGTTTCTCCTCAATTTCTTGTATGGTTTTTTGTTTTAATTCCCATAAAAAATCTTCTTTTTTCTTTAAATTATTTTGAATCATTTCATCTAATCCAAATGTGGAAATTAAATAAAATATTCTACAATCTTCTTTCTGTCCAGTTCTATATATCCTACTTTCTGCTTGTTCCATTAGTGCATAATCCCAAGATAAATTATAAAAAATAATTATATTTGAACTTTGTAAATTTAGTCCAAATGTATGCTTTTGTAAACTTAGTAAAGTATATTCACTAAATTCATTTCTTAGTAATTCTTCTTCAACTAAATATTTATAAAAAATAATTATTTTTTTTGTTGGAACTCCTTCACTCTTAAGATTGTTTAAAAGGTTTCTTAATTCTTCTTTTTTATTTAAACTAGCAGCATAAGAATGTTGTAATTTTTGAAGATTTCCTAATAGTTGTCCATCTTCTGTTCTGATACCTTCAATAAAGATTTCTTTTAAAATCAGATATTCTTCAATCACCTTATCTTCTGCTACATATTCAATAATTTTAGTTTCTTTTTTTATATCTAGCTTCAAATCACTTTTATAAATAAAAGGACTTATTAAACTAAATAAATAATCAAGATTTGTGAAACCTTCTAACCATCTTTTTTTTATTACACGATTTTTAACAACTCTTTTTTCTATAACAAATGTATTATAGAATTCGTTATAATTCATTTTGAAAATCTTCTCACTCAAAAAATTAAATTGATTATATAAATCCAGATAATTTTTTGAAAGAGGAGTACCATTTAAAATTAAACGGTACTTTGCTTTTCTTCCAATTGTTGTTATTCTTTGAGTTCTTACACAGTAATTTTTTATTTTTATACTTTCGTCTACAACACAGAAAAATTTACAGTTAGAATATTTATTTAATAATTCAAAGTAAGTTTTTTTAGAATTACTTAAAGTTTCTATTCCCACTATTTCAACTTCATATTTTAAAGAACATTTTTCAAGTTCTTCTTTTAAATTTTTCTTAGTTTGACAAGGTGTAAACCATAAAACTTTATCTATATCTTCTCTTGAATTTATAATACCAACAGCAGTTTGAGTTTTTCCTGTTCCTGCTTGCATAAATAAAGCTCCAACTTTAAATCTTTTTAATTTTTTTATACAATTTAATTGATCAGGCAAGTAATTCCTCATCTATTTCAACCTCTTTAAAAATTTTTTCTGGAATGTAAGTTTCTAATCTTTCTATATTGTCATAAAAGTTTAATGAAGCTTTATCTAAAAGCTCTATTAAATTAGGCATTGATAAAATTAGTTCTTTTTTCTTGTTAAAAAATACTTTTCTTGGAAACTCATTGTTATTTTGATATGAAATTACTACACTTTCACGCATTTTATTTACCAATACTTTTGGATACCAGAAACGATAATCTTCAAATAAACCTATCTCAAATTTAAATAAATATGCTTTTTGAGTTTCTTTTTCTATAAAAAGTCTTTCAAGAGAAATTTCAAATTTTTGCCATTTCTTAGATTTTTCCATTTTATCTCCAATAATTACAACTAAAATCATCTGTTTCATCATTATTTATAATTGGATTTTCTATTTCTGCATCAACAAAACTCTCTATTTTATCAGAAAGTTGAGTGGCTAGTTTTTCTAAATCTTCAGGAGGTAAATATAATCTAAAATTATCATTAAAAAAATTTTCAATAATATTTAAAACTCCTCTATAAGAAAAGGAAACATCTGTACTAAGTTTTTCATTCAAAATAGAGCATTTTCCTTTATTATAATTAGAACAGTATTTACAAATTTTTTCCATTTTTATTCACCTAACAATTCTTTATTTTCATAGATGTTACCTAATACTTTTATTCTTTCACTTTGATTGCAACAATAGAAAGTTTCTTCAAGTCCATCCAATAAATTTACAATAAATTCTGCTCTGCTTTCATCATATTCAACATAACCATTAAAAGACTTTCTACTATCAGCAACATCAGGAACTCTTACAATATCGCCTTCATAAATTTCAATACCTTTTTTATCTTTCATTCCTATATATTGCAAAAGTTCAACATCTTTAAATTTAGCAGTTTTATAATTTTCATTAAATAGATTATTATCTTCTGTATATTTAATATATTCATAGCTAAAATCTATTCCAATTATATTTACCATTTTATTTTCCTTTTTTAACCAGGCTTTCATTTTAAAATTTTTCATTTTTTCCTCCTAATTTATACCAGCTATATTTATATCTTTCTAAATCATTTTTTCTTTTACTTACATAATGTTTTTTTAATTTTTTACATTTAGAAGAAAAATCTATAACAGTACTTATTTGTAAAGCACCTTTTATATATCTTTTAAAAAGTTTTCTTTTTCTATGTTTTTTCCTATTCATATTAACTCCTAACTATAAAATTATAAAAATTCTCGAATTAAATACATTCCAGGACTTGTTTTAGATTCCATAATATATTTATATTTAGTAATTTTATATTCTCCACAATATAAAGACTTTAATAAAATAATATTTCTTGGTTTTAATTCAACATTTAATTTATTATCAACAAGTTCTATTTTTTTTCTTTTTCTCTTTTTTTTCTTCTGTTTCAATAATAATTTCTGTCAATAAGTTACAGAAATATGGTGACTTAAAATAGAAATTATTTGGATATAAAGATAATTGATTATTGGTATCTTCTAAAAACTTGTTAACATCAAGTCCAGAATTTTTTAGTCTTATAAGTTCAAAATAAGTTTTTACTAAATTGTCAAATTTTTCTAATCCTGGTGTAGCTTTTAGATAAACTTCTTTTATATTATCCATATATCCTGTATGAGGAGAGTCTATCATTGATATTAATTCTATTTTTGCTTTAAAAAACCATTTGTTTATTATTTCTACTAAGTCCCAATAGTTTAAAGAACTTAACCTTATTCTGTTAGCTTTAAAAACTAGTTCATAACAAATGATTTCTATTATATTTTCATGTCTAATATCGTATTTTTTCTTTTTAAAATACATTTTTTCTATTTCTAAAACTTTATCTGCAATTTCATTTAAAGAAGTTTTTAAAGTAAAATTGTCATTACACTGACTTTTTATAAAACTTGCAACTTCATTATACATTTCATGTGTCTTAGATTTCTTTTTAGCCATTACTCATTTTTACCTCTTTCTTTCCAATCAAACTCTTCTGCTTCTTTTTTCTCTTTATAAAGTTTAATAGCCATTTCTTTTTTGCTATAATTTCTCATACCTATTGTTTTTTCTCTGCTTCTTTTCTTATAAGCAGCATCTTGTTTTGATTTTTCTCTCCAGTACTGTTTTTCACAAGTAGCAGAGCAGTATTTTACTCTTTTATCTTTTATATCTGTAACATATACTCTTGTCCCACAATGAGCACAAACAAACTCTCTAGGGCAATCAACATTATCATAAAATTGATTAACTCTTATTTTCATTGCTCCTCCTATAAAAATTCAGGAATTGCTATATCTTGATATACCCAATTCATATATTTATTGGATAAATCAAATAATTTATTTAATTCTTTTTTATCTATTCCAATCTTTCTAGCAATTCCTTTCATCTTAGCTGTATTTAAATCTTTTACCATTCTAGCCCAAGAACCAAGTGTTCCCATAAAACCTGCTGGAAGCCTTTGTTTAATATCATCAAGAGTCAAAATCAATTTTTCACTAATTCCATTGAGACATTTTTCAGTTTGTTTTCCAATCACATCTCTATAAAATAAGTTATTTTCAACATCTTCTCCTTCATCTTCAGACTCAAAATAAGTATTAAATATTTTATCTGCAACTGCTCTTGTTTTACTGATTAACATCAACTTATCAAATTTGATATAACCCTGATTTTCCTTAACTTCTTTGTCCCAAACCTCTTTATGCTTTTGACAAACAATTGAGATATTTAAAAGGGTTGTAGCAAACTTTGTAGCATCTAACTTTTCATCAGCTGGTTTCTTTATAATTTCAATTTCTTTTTTTTCATTTATTTTTATTTCCCTTTTCTCTGTTTTCTTTGCTTTCCTCATTCTTGATACCTTTCTCTGCCATAAGAGCAGCCAAAGCTAGTTTTAAAATATCCATAAAATCACATCCAACTTTCTAATTTATCAAATATTTTATTAAAATTTCTTTTTAGAAATCTAAAAATATTTCTACCTCTTATTTTTATATATTTAAAGAATGTAACTTTTTCAAATCCTACTATTGAATTTGCTATAAATATTTCTTTATTTGTCATTTTTTCCACCTCTTTTTTTAGCTTTAGCTTTTACTTTTGTATTTAAACAAGAATTAATTATTTTAGGTAAAGTTATTAATACCATAAACTTTACCCCTTTTTTAAATCTTGTTTTATCTCCTTTTCTTTTGAATACACAATTTCTGTTAAATACGCCATATACATAATTTCTTTGTAAAGCTCCTTTACATAGCTTTACAAACTCTTTTTTTCTTCTAAGCTCTCTTAATTTCTTTTTCATTCTTAGCCTCCATTTTTATGTATTTTTGGATAACTTTAACGGCATCTATTAATGTAATATTGTCTGGAAATGGTATCTTATACCAATATTTTTTTAATATTTTACAGTGCATTTTCTCTCCTAATAATCTTGACACTGCAAACAACTTCCTGTAAAATAAAACTGTTTCGGGGCTTTATCAACACGAGCAAGTTGCTTGCAGTGTAAAATTGATAAAGTCTTTTTTAGACTAATCTATTTAAAACCTTTATGAAAATCTTAAGCTCTTCATTTTCCTTTTTTAAACTTACAACTCTTGAAATTCCTAACATAGCAACAGCTGCATCATCATTAATCAATGATTCATTATATTTAATTGTTCCTTCTGCTTTTTCTATTAAAGTTTTTTTATCAATCATAGTTCCTCCATAAGTTTTTGTAGACTGTTGATATATTCAGTCAATTCTTTTTTATATTTCTCTTTTTCCTCATCTTTTAACTTCTTAACTCTTTTTTCCATTTTTTTGATTTTATTGAAATTAAAATATTTTTGCTCTTTAACTTTAACTTCAACTTTTTCTTCTGCTTTTGGTGGAGCTAGAAGTTCTCTTATTTCTTTAACTTTTAAAACATCTGTACTTAAAACTGCTTGAACATCATCAAAACCTAATGAATTATGAGATAAGACTTTTATAGCCTGATCTGACAAACTAAATATTTTATCTTTATAATCAGGAAAGTAAGAATATAAGTTCCATCTTTTTAGAAATACAGAAACCATATCTTTTGTAAGTCCTGCACTCTCATACCAAGCCATAAAACTTCCAGAAGGTTTTAATATTTTTTCTATTTCAGCTAATGAACTACAAATATCAAATAAATTATTTTTATATTTTCTAAAAGTATTTAAAATCTTAGCTTCATATTCTTCAACTTGTTGCTTTTCAACATCTGAAATTTCGTAACTTCCGAAATCAAATTTTCTTAATTGACTTCCAGCTATTGCATCTTCAAATGCTTTCATTACATTATTTTCATTACTCATCTTCTATTTCACCCCACACTTTTATAAAAACATTTTTTATATCATCTAATTTTTGAGACCTTCTTTCCCAAAGTAAAGTACCATTTTCAATTAACTTCAAAATTATTGCAGATTGATTAATTGGAATAGATAAGAATACTCCTGAACGAGTTAATTTATCTTTAAGAAAAGTATAAAAATTTTTCTCTATTGCTGTCCTTCCTACTCTATTTGGAATAACAGCTCTAATCTTAGATATGTCAGTTTTTTTAAGTAAGTTTAAAATAGAATTTGTTGTAACTGAATCTAAGAAAGTTGGAACAATTATATGCTCAGCTACATCAACAAAGACATTATCCAAATTCATAACTGGTGAACCATCAATAATGATATGGTCAAATTCTTTCTTTAAATTATTAATTTGTTTCTTAAATTTTTCATCAAGATTTCCTTTCACTTTATAGTCCTGAAGATGCAAGAAAAATAAATTAGGTCTTAATTTTGTTAATTCATAATTTTTCCCTTCTAACATATCTTCAAGTCCTTTTTTATTAGTATCTTTAATTTTTATTCCAGAATAATTTAAAACATTATTCTGAGAGTCTGATGTTAATAGCAAGACTTTTTCATTTTGAAAGGCTTTGTAAGCTGCTAACTGTAAAGCTATCCAGCTTTTACCTACTCCACCTTTATTATTTTTTACAAGTACGACTCCCATAATCTCCTCCTATTTTTCTTTTGTTTTATTGTTTTTTCTTGCAAAATATATTTTGTGATTTTGCAAATTAATTAATTTTACTCCACTAGCTTTCAATTCTATTAAAGGAATACTTTTATGCCTGTTTTTATTTTCTAAAACAAACATTCCGTCTGTTCTTCTTTTAACAATTCCAGATAAAATAATATCTTTATCTTTTTTTGCAATAACATAATCATCTGTGTAGATGAACTTTTTACCTTCTTTTATCTCTGTACTTTCTAACCAGATAACATCATTGAAGTCAAAAGTTAATTCTTCATTTTTATTTATTCCTGTTATTTTTCTGCTTTCAAAGTTTATGTTTAAAACTTTATAAACACCACCAGTAATAATACTGTAAAATTTTCCACGTAATTTCACTATTTAATCTCCTTCTTGTTATAAAATTCAGGCTCTCTAAGTGTTTCTTTCATTCCAGCTCCTACACAATATAGGTCAAAAGATAATTTGCCCCAGTTATAGCAATATTTATATTTTTCAAAATCTAATTTTTTACCCTCTGGAAGCTTGGAGTTAAGTTCTTCAAAATCTTTTTGAATTTTGCACCATTTTTCAAAAGGCATATTAATTTTTATAGATTCAGTCATAATCCCCCTTTCAAAATTAAACTAAATTAAGTTCAATTAATTTTTCTTTAATACTTTTTAAAATCATTGAATAATACATATTTTCTGAATTTTTTTTGATTTGAAAAAGTATTGGACTGTTTAATTTTTCTGCAATTTCATTCTCTATTTGCTCTTGTAATTCTAGGGAAAGCCCTTTAAAAATATTAAGAATTTCATTATTTTTTTCACTCTCCTTCTTTTCTTCATTTTTTAATTTTTCCTGTTCAATTTCTCTATTTTCAATATCTTTAAGGTTAATTTCACAAGTTCCTTTGAAGATATGGTTAGAGAAAACACCAGCTATATTTTTCACCTCTGGCTTATTTTTTAAAATATCCAATTGTTCTTGGAAGAGTTTTAAAAGATATTCCAAAGAGTTATTTTTTAATAACTCAATAATTTTAGTTTCATGCTTCTTAGAAAAATCTATTTTATTTTCTTTGAACCACTTTTTAATTGCTTTTAAATCTTCAGAACAGTCATATGATTTATTATGTTCTTTATGATTTAATTCTTTATTTAAGTTATTTATTATATATTCTTTATTGTTGCCGTTTTCAGACAAACTAGTTTGACTATTTTCAGCAATCCAGTTTGCTGATTTTTTACAATCCAGTTTGTCGTTTTCAGACAAACTAGTTTGCTGATTTTGGAAAACTAGATTTTCAATCATTTCATAGTTTATTTTAAAATATCGTTTACAAGGAACTCCTTTATTTTTTTGTTCCAATATTTTTAAATCAATTAATTCTTTGATTATTTTATCTTGCTTATGCCTTCCGATTTCTGTAAGTTCTCCAATTTTTTCTATTGTTTGATAGAACCAACCTTCATTATCTGCTAATCCATCAGATGCTTCTATAAGAATTGTTAGTAAGAAGGCTGATTCTATACCTAGATTTTTAACAATTTTTTTATTCAATGTGTAGTAATTGCTACTCATCAATAACTGTTTAAATGTTTTTTCTTGCATTTATCCAGCTCCTTATATCTAAAGACCAACCTTAGATTGTTCTTAATCTTTCAAGTTCTTTAATAATTCCATCTAAATTTATTTCAGCTTCTCTTTGTAATAATGTATCAAGATACACATCTCTGAAAAAATTTGCTCCTTTTCCCTCTTTCCAACCTTCACTATGTATTCTCAATTCCAAAACATCACAATGTCCACTATAATTAACAAATACTGTATTTTTCTCTCTGCTATTAACTTCAAGCCCTAGTTCCATTATTTTTAATATTTTTTCTTTTATTTCTTTACTTAACATTCTGACCCCTCCTTAATCTTCTAAAATACCTTTCAAAGTATGAATTTCCACTCTTTTAATGCTGATATATTTCCATAATTCTTCATCATCAACACCATTATCTAATTTTTCTTGATATTCTTTTAATGCTTCTTTTCTTAATTTATCTAATGCTTTTATTCTTTTTTCTATAAATTCTTGGCTTTTCATTTTTTACCTCCCATTCCTTTGTACAATTTATTTAATTGTTCCATAGCTTCATTAACTTTTGGGTGCTTAGCATCTTTTATTTTTTCTTTTATTTCTTCATACCAATTTTTAGCTATTTTTTTATTTGCATAGTGAATTCTGTCAATGTTCAAAAATTTCATTTGTAATTCACCATTTAATTCCACAAGTACAAATATTATTTTTGTAGTTTCATCTTGAAAATATAGGTTCTTTTCCATTTTCACCACTCCTTAAAATCTTTTTTTAATTTCTTTTACAAATTCTGTATCAACATTCAAAGCACAAGGCTCAATGTTGAACTTTTCAGGAAGAATTGAATACTTAATTTCAATCTCTTTTTGTGCTTTTTCCTTTGAAGTAAAAGCTGAAAGAATTGTTTTATCAGCATTAGTAACAATATAAATCGTTCTAAAGTGATCAGGAACTTTATCTTTTTTCTTAGGCATTCTTTTCACCTACAATTTTGCAAGGATAACCTAACTTTTTAAGTTCTTCTCTAATTTCAAGAAATGTTACATCTCCATACTTTTTAATTAATTCTTGTAGTTCTGATAGTTTCATAATTTTTCCTCCCATTCTTTTGGGAATACAGAAAATATCTTGTAATATTATAATAATTATGCTATAATTATTTATATTAGTAAGGGAGCTAATTATTTGATAATTACTTCTTTGAAAGAAAAGAGTACTTTGGTCGGTGGCTCTTTTTTTTATTTTCTCCATAACTTTAAATCATCTTTGCACTCATCTAAAAACTTTTTAATTTTCTTACCCAGTAAATGCCAAGTAATCAAATAAAATATTAAATTAGTAAAAAAACAAATAGTTACCATGAAACAAATAAGTAAAAAACTTTTAATCATTACACTTCCTTATTTTTAATTTCCTATATTCCTCCTAAAATTTTAATATTTTTATAAAATCTTAATAATTTTTTAATATTAATTTATTAGTATAAAAACTATAAAATTAATATTATAATAATTATTATTAATTTTATAACATAGATATATCATATTAAATTGACATTGTCAACTTAATTTTTAAGGTTTTAACCTTAAATTTTTTATTTAAAAAATAAAAAACTATGTTATAATAAGTAAAAAAGGAGGTAATTTATGTTAAATATAAAAATAAAATATTTAATGGTTGATCATAATATCAGAACAATATCAGAGTTATCAAGACAATCAGGAATAAGTAGAGATACATTAAATAAAATTTATGATAATACTAAACCTGAAACTGTAACAATGGAAATGTATCTGAAATTATGTAAATTATTCAATTGCAAACTTTCAGAATTAATTGAATATATTCCAGATAGTGAAGATACTACTCAAGAATAATTTAATCTTTCAATAGCACAGCCCACAAGCATTGAATGCTTGGGGAAGCAGTTTGTGAGCCATGCTATTTAAAGATTATTTTTTATTTAAGGAGTTGATTTTTATGCTAACAGCCAAAATTGCTTTTCTTGGCTCAGGAGTAAAAACTATTGGAATTATTGCTAATGTTGAAAGAGTAAAAAGTGGAAGTATTCCCAATTCATATAGATTTAAATTACTAGATGAATATAATAATTTAAATGAAGGAAATTTGAAGTTAATTGACTATTATCTTCAAGATAGTTTTTTTAGCTCAGGAACACTTTATCTTAATGATGAAGCTTATCTTGGGGAACTTACACTTTCTACTAAAACAAAAATATTAGGAATAATTCTTGGAAAAGGAGATAACTATAAATCACTAGAAAAAGCAACTTTTATTTTAGATTTAAGAAAAAAGCAAAACTCCTAATTTTTTATCTTCTTTAAGTAATATATTTAGTTTTTTGCTTTTTTTTCTACTTCTTTTTGTTTTTTTTATTCTTAAAATACGATCAATTTTTATTCGGCAAGTTAAAAATTGTAGCAATAACTTTGTTGACTTTAAATTTGGTGGATATTGACCATTTAAATTTTTTTTAATATCTTTTATAAGATATATTCGATTTTTTATATAAGTATTTGCTATGATTTTTAATTTATTTTTTTGTAGATTTTTTTTTATATTTCTTTTCATTTTTCATCTCCATTTTTAATAACTTTTTAAGTTATTGCTTTCATATCTTTTAATGTATTTTCAGGAATTTTCAAAATGCTTTCAACCTGTTTTAAAACTTCTTTATTTTTCTTTTTTATGTGATGCCACATTAATTGGCGAGACATATGTAGTTTATTTGCAAGAGTAGTAATTCCTATATCTTGCTCAATGCACTTAATTTTTATAAACTTCTCAATATCTAAATTATTCACATTTACCTCCTTTTATTTATATTTACAATCGTAAATACTTACTAAGGTAAATATAAACTATCTATTTACTTTTGTCAACACTTTTTTCAGAAAATCGTTTACTTATGTAAATAAAAATTATAAAATAAAACAAAAAAATGGAGGTTAAATATGGATGAAAAAATAAAAGAATTAGGAACTTATATTGATAATTTAAGACAAGAAAAAAATTTAGGATTTAATCAATTATCAAAAAAAAGTGGAGTTAATGCGAAAACTTTAAATGAAATAATGTATGGAAAATCAAAAAGAGTAAACCCTGTATATTTAATTCAATTGGCAAAAGCATTAGGAGTTCACTATAAACAATTTTATTGGATTATTGGATATTTACTTCCTGAAGATGATATTGTAAAAAATAAAAAAATAGGGGATTTTAATTTTATTAATACTAAAATTGGGAATAATAATATTATGGTAGGAGGGAATATTTCTAGTTCTACTATTACACAAACAACCGAAAAAAACGAAAAAAATATGTCACTTGATCTAACAAAACTTAATGAAGTTGATGCTGAAAGTATAAGAAATATCTACAATTCATTATTAAAAAAATAACATAGAATAAGGGAGGAGAAAAATGGGTATACATTGTTATGAAAGTGAGATTGGAAATAATAATATTTTTGTTGATGGAGATTATACAGTTAGTCAAAATATTTTACCAAAAGAAAAAATTTTAAATATCTATGAAAATATGTGTAATTATTATTACTTTAAAAATCTTATTACTTATAAACTAAGACTACATAATTTTATTTTAGAAAGTTTACCTTACTATGAATGGACTCCTGAGGAAGAACAAGAATTTTTTATTGTATTAGGTGATACTTCTGAATTTCTAGACGAACAAATTAATTATTATAAAGCAGCTATTGATGTTTTTCCAAACTCTATTGATGCTAAAAGGCTTAAATGGGCATATATAAAATGCATAGTTATTAAATTTTTTAGAGAATTATTTCCAGTGAATAATTAAAATAAGATATTAAAATTTTTTTATTAGGAGGAAAAATGAAAAGTTTAGAAGAAATTCAATTAATGTTAAAAGAATGTAGTGCAAAAGATTTTTTTGGAACTAAAAAGGAAGTAAAAGAACTCCCTAATATTATTCAGGATAATGAAGTAATAACTTATGCAACTTCAGGATTTCTAAATAATAATACTTGGTTGATTGTTTCAACAAATAAAAGAGTAATTTTTTTAGATAAAGGAATGATATTTGGATTAAAACAAATTGAAATACCATTGGAAAAAATAAATTCAATAGGACATAAGAAAGGACTAATATTAGGTGACATTGAAATTTGGGATGGAGCTTCAAGAATGAAAATTAAAAATGTTCAAAAAGATACATTAGTCCCTTTTGTAAATGCAGTTAATAAAGCTAGAGAAGAATTAAGAAAACCACAAGAAGCCAAAGTATTTCATCAACAAGTTAGCTCTGCAGATGAAATATTAAAATTTAAGTCATTATTAGACCAAGGTGTTATAACTCAAGAAGAATTTAATAAAAAGAAAAAAGAATTGTTAGGATTATAGATTATAATAAATTTTTTAAATAAAAATGGAGAGATAAATTTATCCTCCATTTTTATTTTATCTTTTTTTTATATTGAGTCCGCTTAAATTCTATTATTCAAAAAAAATTATACTCACATTTACAATAGTAAAACTTGCTTTTTTAATAAAAGTATGATATTAATTTAATCAATTTAGATGTACATTGTAAATACTTACTTTGGTAAATGTAATTTGAAAGGAAATTTCATGAACTATGAATTTGACTACAATTATCTAATAAAAATAATCTCAAAAGAAAAAGTTATATATGAAAATACTGAATATGAAAACATTATTGCTAAATTTTGTTATTCAGATAAGAAAACATTTAAACAAGGTTATGAGAAACTTTCTAAAAAATATAATGATGAACAATATGAAATTCTTACATATCAAAAAATAAGGAGGAGCTGGTATGAATGTCCAAAGCCAAGAATTCGGATAAAGAAATAGATCATGATTTTTGCAGTTGTGGAGAATATCTATATTCATATTCTGAAAAACACGAAAGAATAAGAGTAGCAAAAGGTAGAAAAGTCACAATTTACCTTAGAAAAAGAGAATTAGAGATAGTTTGTCCACGCTGTGAAAAAATAATAACAGTGAAATTTTGATGTATGGACTAGATAGAGCTTGTGTCTTTGTTGATGTCCAGACCGATATTTTGTATGTAAGAGAAAGAATAAAAAAAATGTTTCCTCATTCTTTTTCAGAAAGTCTTTCAAATCATACAAATAATTACAAGATTGATAAAAAAAATATTAATTACATTAAGTTAGAAGAAAAAAAAGTTAAAAAAATATCAACAATTAAAATAGATTTTTCTTACCCTAGATTTTTTGAAGATGATAATATTTTTCCATTATCTGATGAAGTAAAAAAAATTATAGTGGAAGATAATCTAATAAAATTAATCAATAGCTTGATTGATTATGAAATAACAGAAGATGAAGTAAAATATGAATATTTTGAATTTACTACACAAGAAGTTGTAGGAAATTTCTATAAATTTCACAATATTGTAAGTTATTTTTTTAAAGCACTTACAAGAAAATATGATGATTTAGATAAGGTTCAATATTATAACTTCAATCAAAATGAAAATAAATTTTATACAACAGGTTTTACCTTCCAGCCAATGGTTGGTTGGAAAATTAGACTTTACTCAAAAGGTCACGAAAATAATAAAAAAAATATGAGAAAAGTTAAAGGAGCAATCCTTAGACTTGAACATAGATTAACCAAGAAAATTATAAAAAGCTATTTTGAATTTAACTCAATAAAATATATAACAATAAAAGACATAAAAGATTGCATTCAAAACACAATATCACAAACTTTGGGAAATATACTGATTGAAGAGGTAAAAAAATCAGTTGAAGTCCTTAAAGAAAAGTTTATAAATTTTAGATGTCAAGATCTTGATTCTCTAATTAGAGATAATTTAGAGTGGATATTTGACTATAAAATAGTTGATGATATTGTTACTAGCAGTAGCAATAAATGCTATAGACAGGTTGTTTTTTATCGCAGTAAGATAAAAGATATCCTTACTCATTCACAACAAAGAGCATCTCCACAAAGAGATTTTTTTTCTAATATAGAGAGGCTCGAACTATTCTTCGCAAATCTAATACTCTTTAATTGCAAAGTCAAATGTGATACCAAAAATCATTTGGCATTTTTTTGCAAAAAATAGGAAGAAAAAACTTCCTATTTTCACACATTCAAAAAAATTTTTCCATTTAATATCAATGCTTTTTAATAGTTTTCTCGCGTGATAATAATGTGAGGCACTTTAATCCTGAAACTGAAAATATAATTATTTGTTTTTATAATGCAAAGATTTAAAACAATTTAGAACAGGGAGGACTATGGAAATAATTAAAATCAATTTAGATGTTTTAAAAGAAAATCCAAATAATCCTAGAAAAAGTACAGATAGTCAAATTAATCTATATAAAAACTTATTAGATAGATTTGGTTGTGTATTTCCAATAATAGTTGATGCTAATAATTATGTTGTTAGTGACTATGCAAAAGTAGAAGCAGCAAAAATATTAGGAGTAACTGAAATTGAATGTATTTCCATTGAAAATTTAACTGAAAATGAAATACAAACAATAAGAATTGGAGAAGCAAGGGCAATAGAGCTAGGCGAATGGGATTATCAAAAATTATTTGAAGAACTGACAAAACTAGGAGAAAACCTAGAATTAACAGGATTTAATATAGATGAGATTGAAGCATTATTACCTGGTGAAGTTCTTGATGAAAATGAAATAAAAGAAATAGATATTCCTGATGTTGAAGAAAACTATTTTTCAAAGCAAGGGGATATTTGGTTATTAGGAAAACATAAACTTATGTGTGGAGATTCAACTAATTTAGAAGATGTTAAAAAATTAGTTGATAATGAAACTATGGATTTAATGGTTACAGACCCACCATACAATGTAAATTATGAAGCAACAAATGGAAATAAAATTAAAAATGACAATATGAGTTCTGAAAACTTTTATAGATTTTTATTAGATTTTTATAAAAATTCTTTTGAAGTTATGAGAGCTGGTGCAGCTTATTATATTTTTCATGCTGATAGCGAAACAAAGGCATTCAGAGGAGCATTGGAAGAGGCAGGATTTAAAATATCACAATGTTTAATCTGGGTAAAAAATCAATTTGTTCTATCAAGACAAGACTACAATTGGAGACATGAACCTTGTCTTTATGGTTGGAAAGAAGGAGCAGCACATTATTTTATAAAAGATTTTACACAAGATACAGTTATAGAAAAAGATTTAAAAGCTATTGAAAATTATAGTAAAAAAGAACTAATAAATATTTTAAAACAGATGTTAAGAGAGCAAGAAAGCATAATTAGAGAGAACAAACCATTGGTAAATGATGTTCACCCAACAATGAAACCAATCAAATTAATTGCTAGATTAATTCATAATTCTAGTAAAAAAGATTGGAATATTCTTGATTTATTTGGTGGGTCAGGAAGTACATTAATTGCAGCAGAGCAGTTAAACAGAAAAGCATTTTTAATGGAATATGATCCTAAGTATGCTGATGTAATAGTTAAAAGATATAGAAGTTTAGGTAAGTTAGATATTATTTTACAAAGAGAAGGCAAGGAATATAAGTGGGAGGAAATAAAAGATGAGTTAATCAGTGAGGCATAGAGATGAGTAAGTCAGATAATTTTAATGAGAAACAATTAAAAGTCTTAGAAATATATGTAGAACTAGAATTGATTAAGTTCAGTAAAAAGAAAAAAGACTTTTATGATGAGATACAAAAAAGAACTAAATATAACAAAAATACTATTATCTCTTGGATAAATAGATATCTTGTTAAGTATAAAGAAATCAGAGCAGAAATAGTTGAAAAACAAAATGCAAAGATATGCAACTTTGAGGGCTTGACAGAAAAACAAACTAAATATGTTATATACCGAATGTCTGGAATCGGAAAAGAAGAGGCGAAGGAAAAAGCTGGCTACAGTGAAAAGACAAAAGCAGCAAACATAGAAAGAAGTCCAAAGGTTGCAACTAAGATAACAGAATTAAGAGAAATACTATTTCAAGATACACAATTAGGGATATTAAGTATAGCAACAAGATTAAATAAAATTTTAAATAGTGCAATAGAAGGAGTAGATATCATTGAATACATAGATGAATCTAGTCCTGATGGACACACAGTAAGCAAGAGAGTGCGAAAGGACAAACCACTATTAGCAGGAGTAGCAGCAGCAAGAGAGTTAAACTCAATGCTAGGTTACAGAGTAACTGATGAGGCTAAACTGAAAGCTGTGATAAACAGTGAAAATGATACAGCTGTGAGTGATGAGGACTTCGAGTAATCAAAAAGGTACTGTGACGAAAATTTTTTATTAGAGGGTGCGGCTGGAGGCTCGGAACTTTTCAAATACGAAATTTTTTGATTTCCTTCCCAGTTCCAAATTTTATATATACGCATGGGAGAAAAAGGGTGGAATTATGATACTTGCAAATGAAAAACAATTATCAAAAGTTCTTAATATTTCTGATAGGAGAGTTAGAGAGTTATTCAAGGATTATAAATCAGAAAATGGAAGCTATCCTTTTGTAAAATGTGTAACTGAGTTTATAAACCAAACAAGAAATGGAGATATAAACCTAGTAACACAAAAAACTCTTGCCGAAATTTTAGGACTTAGTGAAAAGACAGTTAAAGAACTTGCAAATCGTGGAGTATTAGAAAAAAATTCTAATGGACAGTTTGATTTGAAAGATAATTTGAAAAGATATTTAACAGTTACAGATGAAAGAAACAAAAAAAAGGCAGTTGAAAGAGAGTTACAACAATATAAACTTGAAATTTTACAGGACAAATATCACTTAGATGAAGATGTTAAGTATGTTTTAGCTGATATATTAATTAAATTCAAAGCTAAATTACAAGCAACTGCTGTAAAAATTGATAATGAAATTGATGAAATATCAGGAGCTGATAGGATAGATTATTTAAAAAATACTTTGATAGATTGCTTGGAAGAACTGGCAAATTATAATCCACCAAGTAACAGGAGAAAAACAAAAGATGTATGAAAGAACTAGGGAATTAATAAGAGAATGTTTAAGAATATTAAGACAACCCCCACTTGTAAGTATTATGGAATGGGCTAATCAATATAGAGTTTTAGATACTACATCAGCAAAAGAAGTTGGTAAATTCAACGTTGAAAGAACACCATATATGATAGAAATATATGAAAAAATAACAAAAGGAGAAACTAAGCAAGTTACATTGATGATGGCAGCACAATTAGCAAAGAGTGAGTTAATCATCAATACAATTTTAAGATATGCTCATTTAGATCCTTGCCCAATGTTAATAGTTCAACCAACTGATGAAATGGCTAGAAGTTTCTCAAAGGAGAGAATACAACCAGCTATAAATAATTCTATATTACACACAATTATTAAAGAACCTAGTAAAAAAGATTCTGGAAATACTGTTACACATAAAATGTTTCCAGGAGGATATATAGCTTTTGTTGGAGCTAATTCTCCTTCAAAGTTAGCAGCAAGACCTATCAGAAACATATTTCTTGATGAAGTTGACAGATATCCAAAGAGTTCAGGAAATGAAGGAAGTCCTATTTCACTTGCTAAAAAAAGAACTTCTACATTTGATGATATTACAAAACACATTATTACAGGAACTCCGACAGTAAAGGGTTCATCTGAAATAGAAGATGAATATAATAATTCAAGCCAAGCTGAATGGTATATTCCTTGCCCTAACTGTAAGAAAGAACAGACTTTTAAATGGGGAAATATAAAATTTGAACCTGATGGAAGTAATGTAAGAATGGTTTGTCCTAATTGTGGTAAAGCATTCACAGAAAAAGAGTGGAAAAAAGGTAATGAAAAAACTGGAAGATGGATACATAAATATCCTGAAAGAACAAAAAATCTAGGTTACCACTTGAATGGTCTAGCTAGTCCATTTAGAAATTGGGAATCTATTGTTCAAGAATGGCTAGAAATTAAAGGAGATATTGAAAAACTAAAAGCATTTATAAATACAGTTCTAGCTGAAACTTTTGAACAAGAATACACAGGAAGATTAGATCCTAAAAAACTTATTAAGAGAACAAGAGAAAAATATAGTTATATTCCTGATAAAGCCTTGGTTCTTACAGCAGGAGTTGATATTCAAGATAACTGGATAGCAATAGAAGTTGTTGGCTGGGGTCTTGGTTATGAAAGCTGGGGAATGGAGTACATAATTTTACATGGAAATATGAACCAATCAGAGATTTGGGAAAGATTAGATAAAGTCTTAGATAAAGAATATTTTTACCAAAATGGAGATAAATTAAAAATTTATTCAGCTTGTATTGACACAGGAGGACATCACACACAAAAAGTTTATGATTTTGTAAGTCCTAGACAATACAGAAGAATAATTGGTATTAAGGGACTTGGTGGAGAAAATGTTCCTATTAGTAATGGGTTTAGAAAAACTAAAAATAAGGAAATAGATTTATTATCTATTGGGTCAAATGCTCTTAAAGATATTGTTTCAGGAAGATTAGATGCAAGAATTAATGAAGAGGGATATTGTCATTTCAATGGAGAATATGGCAAAGGCTATGATTTAGAGTATTTTAAATCCTTAACAGCTGAAATAAAAGTTCAAGAAAATCGTAAAGTTATATGGAAGAAAATCCAAACTAGAAACGAAGGCTTTGATTGCAGATGTTATGCAACAGTTCCATTTTCAATATTTAGAATAGAACCTGAAAAATTAGTAAATCTTACTAGAGCAGAGTTATTGGAACTATCTGTTAATGGAGCTTTAACACCAAAGAAACAAGAAATGGCTATTGACAGAAAAGGAGTTGAAGTATGAGGAATATAGCAAGTTTTGAAAATAAATTAACAGAAATAGAGGAAGCTGAAGAGGATCTTATTCTATATGGTTCTGCCTGGGTAGCTGGTGTTGAATTTTTAAAAGAAAATCCAGATGATATGAAAAAATTAGCTGATTTAAAAGAACATTATAAGAAAAAAATAGATGAAATTTTAAATACAAAAATAACTGTTCAGGAATGTGAAAGATATATAAGACTTTATTTAGAAGCAGAGGAGGCTGTTTTAAAAGGTCAAGAATACACAATAGATGGACAGAATTTAAAAAGAGCTGATTTGGAACAAATAAGAAAAGGTCGTCTTGCATGGGAAAACAGAAAATCTCAAATAGAAAATGGAACAGGAGAAGGAATAAGATTTTTCCAAATAGTTCCTCATGAGTTTTAGGAGAAAATATGAAAAAACATAATTCTGAAATAATTAAATTAAACCAGGAACTTAGAACAGAAGAGTTAAGATACAAAATAGAAGCTACAAGGCAGCAAAGAGAATTTCTTAATTATAGTCAATCTGGTGCTAGTACAACAAAAATAGCATTTAAGGGAATGTACAATTCCTTAGATACTACAAAAGATGACATTGAAGATAACAAAGAAATCCTAATGGCAAGGTCAAGACAGCTTTTTATGGGAAATCCCATTTCAAGAGGAGCTATTCTCAAAATAAGAACTAATGTTATTGGAGATGGATTAAAACTAAAAAGTAGAATTAATAATTCTTTACTAAATCTTTCTACTGATGAAGTTGAAAGAATACAAAAAGAAATTGAAAATATCTGGACTTTATGGGCTGATAGCACAGAATGTGATATTCAAGGGGATTTAACATTTAATCAACTACAAGATTTAGCAATAATTACTTACTTAATGGATGGAGAATGTTTTGTCAATCTTCCATATCACCAAAGACAAAATGAACTATTTGATTTAAAAGTACAGTTCTTAGATTCATATTATTGTGAGGCACAAGAAAGTAATGACTATTTGTATGAAGGAGTAGAAACTGATGAAAAGGGAGTTATAAAAGCATATCATTTCAGAGATAAGCACTATCAATATACTAGAATACCAGTATTTGACTCTACTGGAAGAAAGCAAATATTAAAACTAATGGAAAAAGAAAGAATAGGGCAGGTAAGAGGAGTACCACTTCTTGCACCAGCTCTTGAAACATTATCTCAACTTTCAAGATTTTCCAATGCTGAACTTATGAATGCAGTTGTTAGTGCAATGTTTACTGCCTTTATAAAACAAGATAGTAATACAGGAAATACTGGAAAAATAGGTGGTGTTGGAGAAGGAATATTCCAAAAACCTAATGGATATGGGAAAAGGTATGAAGGAACTGAATTAAGTATGGGTTATGGGAACTTTGGAGTATTAGAACCAGGACAAGATTTAGTTTTTGCAAATCCAAACAGACCAAATTCAAGATTTGAAATGTTCTTTAATGCCCAATTAAAGCAGATAGGAACAGCCTTAGAAATTCCATTTGAAGTTTTACTATCTTCATTCAATGCTAGTTATTCAGCTTCAAGAGCCTCACTCTTGGAAGTGGGCAAGATGTATCGTAGGAGAAGAAAATGGATGTCAAGGTCATTCTGTCAGCCAATTTTTGAGCAAGTAATTGAAGAGGCAGTCCTAAAAGGTTATATAAATTTACCAGGATTTATAGATAATCCTGTTAAGAAAAAAGCTTATTTAGGAGCTGAATGGTATGGAAATTCACAAGGACAAATAGATCCAGTGAAAGAAGTCAATGCTTCTATTTTAAAAATTAAACATGGATTATCTACTACTGAAAGAGAAGCAATGGAATTAAATGGTAGTGATTGGAATGAAAACTTAAATCAATTAAGTATAGAAAATAAAAAGAAAAAGGAGGTTGGATTAGATGGATATACTAAACCAGGCAAGAAAGAATAAAAATGAATTAAATATTCAAATATATGGTCAGATTGGGGGCTTTTCTTGGTTTGATGAGCCTGTAAGTGCAGACCAGGTATATAAAGAACTTGAAAATTTTGGAAATGATATAGACACTATAAATCTTTATATCAATAGCCCAGGAGGTTCTGTAACAGAAGGGTGTGCAATTTATAGTGCTTTGAAAAGACATAAAGCAGTAAAAAATGTTTATATAGATGGACAATGTTCATCAATAGCATCTGTTATTGCAATGGCAGGAGATAAGATAGCAATGAGTCCTGTTGCAACTATGATGATACACAACCCAATTACTGCATTAGCTGGTGATGCAATAGAATTAAGAAAAACAGCAGCTATTTTAGATATTATGAAAGACACAATTATTAATGCTTATGTTACAAAATCTCATTTAAGCAGAGAAGAAATATCTGTATTAATGGATACAGAAACTTATTTTACAGCTGATCAAGCTATTGAAAAAGGATTTGCAACAGAAAAAATTGTATTTGATATTAAAAATTCTGAATTTTCAAACTTGGAAAACTTTAAAATAAGACAAAAACAAATTACTAACAGTGGAGACACTGAAAAAAAAGGAGGAGAGAGCATGGGAGCAAAAAACATGCAGGAGCTAGAAGCTCAAAATAAAGAATTAGTGGAAGATATAAGAAAGGAGGCTATAGCACAGGAAAGAAAAAGAATAAATGACTTAGATGTACTTAATGAACAAACACAAGGTAAATGTAAAGAAATTATAGATGCAGCTAAGGAATCTGGTAAATCAAAAGCTGATATTGTTGAAGATGTATTAGCAAAATTTATTGAAAACCAAGGAACAGAAGAAAAAACTAAAGTTCCTGAAAATAAAAGTCCTGCTGATATTTTAAATACCAGAAGAGAAGAAAGTAAACAAATAGAAATAGATAATAGAACACCTGGACAAACTGATGATACAAAAAATTTAATAGCTGATATTGTTAATATAGCAAATGCTTAATAGGAGGAAAAACATGAAAGAAATACATGAAACAAGTAATTTAAAAAGAGACTTACAATTTCCATTTTATACTGAAAAAATAGAATTTGAAGCTGGAGAATATAAAATGGGAGATTTAGTAGAACTAACAACAGCTGGAAAAGTTAAAAAACTGGCTACTGATGCTGAAATATATGGTGTAGTAACAGATGATTTCACTGCTGATAGTAATAATAAAAAAAGTACAGTATATTTAACAGGTTCTTTTAATGAAAAGTATGTAAATTTTAATGGTAAAGATAAAGCTGAAGTAAAAAGAGCAGCAAGAAAACTTTTAATAATGATTGGATAAATGGGAGGAAATATGTCATCAAAAATATTTGGATTAATAGCATTAACAGCAATAATAGAACAAACAAAAACACCTAAAAACTTTCTATATAACTTATTAGTAGGAGAAGAAAAGGCTGAAAAAGTACAAGAATTAGAAATACATACTAAAGAGGCTGGAAGAAAGAAAGCACCTCTAGTTGGGAAAAGACAACAAGGAATATTCATAGTTAAAGACTCTTTTGCAGTACAAAGAGTTAAACCAGCTTGGATAAAATTACAAACAGTCAATGAAGCAGAAGCAGTGTTTGAACAACAATTTGGACAAACTCCTTATGCTGATCCACAAGCAGTTGGAAAACAAATGCTAGCAGATTCTATGAAAGAATTTAAAAATATAGCATTCAGAACAAGACAATGGATGTTAATAGAAACTTTAAAAACTGGAGTTTGTCCTATGGAATCAGGAACAGAAGGTGTTAAATATGGAGATATTAATACAGAAGTTCTTACAGGAAATGACCTTTTTAGTAGCCCAAACTGTAATCCTATTGATTACTTAGAAAAAAAACAAACTGAAATTCAAAAAGAGACAGGAGTTGTAATAGACACAGTAATATTCTCTCCTGATGTTGCAGGTGCATTCTTAAAAAATGAAAAGGTTAAGGAATATTTAAATACAAGACATGCAAATTATGTTCGTGTAAATGATTCTAAATCTGAAAATGATGATGGTAGAAAAGAAATAGCATATCTACCAACATTAGGTATAACAATATTTTCTTTTGTTGACTGGTATCAAGATATGGAAACAGGTAATGAAGAACAGGTTGTTCCAGCTAAAATTTGCATAGGAGTAAAAGCTAAAAGTTTTGCATTTAAATATGCTGCAATGTCTATAAGAACAGAACAAGGAAAACCTGCTCAATTACTTGTTAAAAAGGAAGCTATTAGAAAATGGTATCCAGATTATAGTGAAGATGAAGAATTACAATACTTCTCAAGACCATTATGTATGCCTCGTGAAGATGTAAAATCTTGGTTTATTGCGACTGTGTTATAAGAGGAGTGATGAGATATGAAAAAAATGGTAGCTATTAAAAATATAAGAGTTGAAGAAACATTATATAAACCAGGAGAAGAATTTGAAATTGCTGAAGAAGAAACTCAAAGATTAATTGATTTAGGAGCTGCTGAGTTCGTTAGTAGCGAAATAGAAACAGCTGATAATGAGGAAACTAACTCAGAAGAAGAAAATAATGTTGGTGGATTAAAAGAAGCAAAGACACCTAAAAAAGGTACAAAAAATGAATAACACTTTTAAAGATGATATTGATAAGACCTTTTTTACAGATTTTGCTGAAAAAATTAACTTGTCAGGAGTAAAACTTAAAGCAGTAATAACAAAAGTACAAAGTAATCCAAAATTGACAGGAAAATTTAAAGAAAATTTGGATTCAACAACATTAATAAGAAATGGTTTAAAAGTCTCTATTAAAACTAGAGACTTACCACCTTCTATTTCTGTTGAAGTAGGAGAAGAAATAAAAATTAATAAAATTTCTTACTATGTTTTTGATGTTGAAAAAAGACATGGAATGACACATATATATGCACAAAAATATGAGGGATAGATATGTATACTCTTGAAATATCAGATGAAAGTTTAAAAAAACTTGAAAAAATTGGTAAAGAATTTTCAGGAATGGATAACAAAATTGTAAAAGAAGCACTAAAAAAAGCTCTTAATTATGCAAAAAAAGAAGAAAAAAAGTTTATAAAATCCAGGTATTCTTTACAACAGAAAGTTGATGCTAATTCTTTAAAATCAAAAATAACATCAACTGATGGTGTTCTTTTAGGAAGTACTAAAAGAAATAAAGTTTCTGAATTTGCAATATCTAAACCAAATCCTGGAAAGAGTAAACAATATATAAAAACTAAAATAGTAAAACCAAGACTAGAAATGACTTGGAAGACATTATTTTGGGCTTTTTGGAAAAATGGTAATCCTAAACTTATGTTTAGAGTAGGAAAAGAAAGGCATAAGATAACATTAGCAACATCTTTATCTGTAAGAAATATGGGATTACAGATTGATAATGAAAAAATATATGAAGGAATTCAAAAGATATTTTCAAAAGTTTTAGAAGAAAGGATAGATGAATTATGGAGGGAATAAATCCATTAAAAAAGAAAAGTTTAGCATTAGAAAGTGCTATAAAAAAAGCATTTGCAGAAGCTAAAATAGAAAATTTTAAATTTTTTAGAAGTTATATTCAGCCTGATAATCTTGAAAATAGAATAAATAATGCTGGAAGTAATAAAGAAAATAAGTTCCCTTTTGTTATTATAAGACCAATAAAATCTGTACAAAAATCAAAAAGTGGAGTTACTTCTAAAATTGCTACATTCTTAATTAGATTAGGAACAGAAAATAAAGACTATGAAAATGGTTTTTTTGAAATAGCAGGAATAGCTGAATATTTAGTAGCATATTTTACAAAACATTCATCAGCAATTGAAAGAAAAGATGGATTTAGTTATTCAATAGATTTAGAAACTATTGAAGCTTACTTAAATGAAGAAATGACTGGTGGAGACTTTTGGATTTATGACATTCTTTTACAATTAAATATTCCAACTGTTCCACATACAGCATATATAGAAGAAAATAAAAGAGAAGTTTCAAATGAAAAGGAGGAAAAATGGCAGAATTAAAAAATGAAAAAGATAAAGAAAAAGATAAACCAGTAGTAGCTGAAACTACAAACAGTACAGAAACAAATGTGAACAGTGAAACAGGTAACACAGAAGTAGTTACTCAAAATCAAGTAACTACTGAAGTAAAAGCAGAAAAAAATGAAGCAAAAAAAGAAGATAAAACTTATATCTACATTGGTGAAGAACTTACAAAAGATGGTTTTATCTTAAAGTATAAAGGTTTCTACACTTCTGAACAGTTAAAAAGAATAGAAACTGGAATATCAGATTATGATGAAATTAAGGAAAATTTCATAGATTTAGATGAATATAGTGAAAATAGATAGGAGGAAAAATGGCAAAGTTTCAACATGGTACAAGTTACAAAGAAATGCCTTCAGGCTTAAAAATATTTGCAGAAACTCAGACACCAACTGTAATAGTTGGAACAGGAACTATTAACATGGGAGATATGAGCTGTGTTAATAAACCTATTCTTATTCAAAACTCAAAAGATGCAGCTACTTATTTTGGAGGAGCTAATAACATAAAAGGATTTACAATCAATGAAGCATTATACCTAGCTTTTAATGTATATAATGTAAAACCTATTATTGTTATAAATGTTTTAAATCCTGAGGAACATAAAACTGCTCATAATGAGGAAGGAGTTGTTGTAAAAGATTTTAAAGCAACTCTTGCAAAAACTGGAATTATAAATGATGAAAATTTGGTTGTTAAAAACAATGAAACATCAGTAATAGTTCAAAAAGAAAAATATACTTGCTCATTTGATGATGAAGGAAAATTAATAATTACATTAGCAAAAACAGAAACAGCAATTAAAAAAATAGATGTTTCATATAATTTCTTAGATGTTTCTAAATTAAAAGAAACTGATGTAATTGGAAGTATAGACCCACAAACATTAGAAGCAAAAGGGCTTGAATGTTTAAAGGAAATATTCCCTAAATATTCAATGATACCTAGTTGTGTAGTTGCTCCTGATTTTTCAACAGCAAAAATAAGAGTAGCATTAGATGCTAAATCAGCTGTTATAAATGATAAATGGGCATCTATGTCAATTCCTGAAATGCCAAATACAACAAAATATGGAGAAGTTATAGCATTTAAAAAAGAAAAAAATTATATAGATGCTGACCAAGCAATAACTTGGGGTTGTCCTTATCTTGAAGATGAAGTATTTCACTTTTCAACAGTAATGGCATTACATATGCAATCAGTAGATGCACAATTTGATGGAGTTCCTTGTGAAAGTCCTTCAAATAAAAATATTAAAATGCAAGGTGTTGGATATTATGAAGGAGGCACATTTAAAAGAGTTAATTTAGATGAAGCAGAGGCTAATTTATTGAATGAAAATGGAATTTCTACAATAATTAGACAACCAAATGGAACTGTATTCTGGGGAAATAGAACTTCTGTATTCCAACCAGGTGGAGAAACAGACCCAAAAGATGTATGGATACCAGTTAAAAGAATGTTTAAGTATATTGGAAATACAATAATGCTAAACAATACAGTTGAAGTTGATAAGGGAATGACACCTTCACAAGCTAAAAGCATAGAAACTAATATAAATGTTTGGCTAAACTCTCTAACTAATGATAATAAGTTACTTGGTGGAAGAGTTGAATTTAAACCTGAAGAAAATTCTGAACAAGATATGATAGCAGGAAAATTCAAATGGCATATTTATTTAGGAGCAATTATTCCAGGGGAAAGCTTGGAATTTAGATTGGAGTATGATTCTAAATATTTAAAATTATTATTTCAAAGATAGGAGGACTAAATGATAAGGTCAACAATAATTGAAGATGCAATTATAAGATTAAATGGAACAGATGAGTTGGTTGGAATAGCAGCTATAACATTACCAGATATAGAACATAAGACTGAAACTATAAATGGGCTAGGTGTAATAGAACATGATGAACCTATTCCAACAGCATTTAATGCTATGAAATTACAGTTAAAATTTATGAATAGATGTAAGGACATAGTATTTGAATATGGGAGTAATGTTAATTTAACAGCAAAAGCAGCAATATTAGTTGAAGATTCTGAAACTCATAATAATGATGAAGTTGAAGCCATTTATTCTTTTAAAGGAAAAAGAATAAAAACAAGTGGTGGAGATATAGGAAAAGCTGTAAAAAATGAAACAGAATTAGAGTTTTCATTGACTTATTATAAAGAAGAAATTCAAGGAAAAGTTATACATGAAATTGATGTGTATAACAAAAAAGCTATTGTAAATGGTAAAGATTTATATGAAAAAGTTAGAAGTATTTTATCTTAATAGGAGGAAAAAATGGGAAATTTTAATAAAGAATTAAGAGAGGCAAATGCAGAAATAAATAAAAGAAATGGAGTAATTGAATCAGTAGTTGATGAAAAAAAAGATGATATTGAAGAACCTAAAAAAGAAAAAGGTTTAGTTAGAAAAGTTAAACTTTCTGATGGTAGAGAAATAACATTTGATTTTGGAAAATTAACTGGAAATTCAATTATTGAAATAAAGAAAAATTATGGAAAATTAAGAAAAAAATCAGCAACATTAGTGGAAGAACTAGATGATTTTTATTATATGTTAGTTGCAGAATATGTATCTGCACATTCATATGAAACATTCTTAAAACTTTCATATAAAGATTTTGCAAAGGTAAGAGATGAAGTTAGAGATTTTTTGCAGGAAGATTAATAGAAGATCTTGAAAGAGAACATGCAAAACTTTTAGATGAATTAATAGTAGAACTTAACAATCCATTAGGAGTGAATATGAATATTTCATACTCATACTTAATGGGTTGTGATATATACAGAATAAGAGAACTTATAGAAACAGTTGAAGAAACTCTAAGAAAAAGAAGGAGGTGATATTGTTGGGAAAGAAAATGGATTTGATTATGAGAGTGCAAGGGCTTATAGACAAATCTTTGCCTGGTAATTTAAAAAAATTAGCTAATGAAGTTAAAAATTTAAGAGTTGCTAGGCAAAAAATGGAAAAGGCTCAAAGAACTTTAAAAGCTCAAAAAGAGCTAAACAAAGAGATAATGAACAATGTTTCTAAATATAGAAAACTTAGAAATGAATTAAAAGCATTGGATGAGATAAAAAAGAAGAACAATAGTCTTACTGATGCTGAAAAAAAGAAATATGAGAGCTTAATCAAAAAAGCTAAAGCCTTAGAAACAACTATAAAAACACAATCTAAATCATTCCAAAAATATGGAATGGAACTTAAAAAATTGAAAATTCCTTTTGACAATTTGCAAAGTGAAATTGACCAAACTATAAAAAAAGAAAAACAACTACTTGCTCAACAAGCCGCTTTTAAAAGTGCAAAGGGAACATTTAAAAATGTAAAAGATAAATTCAATACTGGATTAAAATATGCAGCTACTGCTGGAATAGCTGCAACAGTTGGAGTAGGAATTTCTTCAGCTAAAGAATATTTAGAATTTGACAAACAAATGATAAAAGTTAAAGCTTTAACAGGAGCTACTGCTGAAGAGTATGAAGCTTTAAAGAAAAAAGCAATGGAAGTTGGAAAAACAACAATATTCACTTCTGAAGAGGCAGCAGCAGGTATGGAAAAATTTGCATTAGCTGGATTTAAACCAAAAGAGATAATAGCAGCAATTCCACCTATTTTTGACCTAGCAACTGCTTCAGGAGAAGATTTCATCATGATATCAGATATGATATCTGATCATATGAATGCTTTTAATATTGGAATAAATGATGTTGGACATGCAGCAGATATTCTTGCTAATACTATGTCACGAAGTAATACAAATATTCAAATGTTAGGAGAAGCATTTAAATATGTATCTTCTTCAGCACATGATTTGAATATAGATTTAGCAACAGCCTCAGCTGCTGTTGGTTTAATGGGAGACCAAGCTATAAAATCAGGACAGGCAGGAAGAGACTTAAAACAAGCTTTTGCTAAGATAGCTGACAGTAAAGTACAAAAAGACCTACAAAAACTTGGAATTAATGTAAAAAATTCTAAAGGTGAATTTATAGGACTTGTTGATTTTGTAAGACAATTAGAAAAAGTTACTGGGAAAATGTCAGGTATAGAAAAGTTAGCCTTTTTAAAAGAAATGTTTGGAGATCAGGGAGCTTTAGCTATGAATAAGCTGTTAACTGCTACAAAAGAAGTTAATGGTGTTATGTACCAGGGAGCTGATGCATTAGCACAGTTTGCAAAAGAAAATGAAAATGCTACTGGAAAAGCAAAAGAAATGGCTAATACTATTCTTGATAGTGACTCTGGTAAATGGGCATTACTTGAATCAGCTATTTCAGATGTAAAAATAAAAATAGGACAAACTATTTTTACAAAAGGAGGAAGACAACTACTTGATATAGCTATTGAATGGCTTAATGAACTTTCAAATGTTCTTTCTGGAAATTTTAACGATACAAAAGCCAATAAATTTTGGCAATCTTTTATTGAAAATGGGAAAATATTTTTAGATGCACTAGTAAAGATTGGAACAGCACTTTGGGGAATTTTTACTATTTTAAATAAGATTGGAATAGATAAAATCTTAATATTTTTAACAATTTTGAATGTTCTATCTAAAATTGTTCAATTTGTAACTGTAATCATTCCAATTATAAAAGTTGTTTGGATAGTTATAAGTGCAATTGGAAGTGCAATAGCAGCAGTTGGTGGAGCAGTAGTAGCAGTAGTAGCAGCTATTGTTGCAGTAATAGCTGGTGTAATATATCTTGTTATTAAATATTGGGATGAAATAAAAGCATTTGTAAAAGCTATTCCTGGATTTTTAGCAGAATTCTTTACAGGTGTTTGGAATGTACTTAGTGGAGTTATTGGAGCTATATGGCAAGGTATTGTAGATTTATTTAATTGGATATTGAATAAAATTACTTGGCTATGGGATAAGATTGTTGGAATTTTTTCAACTTTATGGTCAGTACTTACTAAGATTTTTAGTGCTATTTGGGATAAAGTTACAGGTTTCTTCCAAGGTCTATGGGAAAGTATAACTGGACTTTGGGATAAAGTAAAAACTGGATTTTCTGAAAGATTTACAGCAATGTTAAATTCTTTTAAAGATACTATTGCTAGTATTGCAGAAAAAATAAAAGGCTTTTTTGCGAAGCCATTTGAACTTATGTCTGATGCAATAGCAGGTGCAAAGGAAAAAGCATTAGATTTTGCATTAGATTTTGCAAGAAAAATACCAGGAATAAAATACATCATTGGAGAAAAAGAAAATATAGGAACTGCAAAAGCTACAATAAATGGAAGCCATGCTAATGGATTAAATTATGTGCCATTTGACGGTTATATTGCTGAGTTACACAAAGGTGAAAGAGTTCTTACAAAAGATGAGAATGAAAGTATCTTTGGAAGTTTAAGAAATAGACTTCAAAATGCTACTCAAAGTAGTAAATCAGAAAATAGCACAAGTAGTGAAAAGTCTATTACTTATCAAATTTACAATAGTTTTACTTTTAATGGAGTATCTGAAGATACTAAAAATAGCATTATAGAAAATTTACAAGAAAAGTTAAATGAACTTCAAAGACAATTAGAAAAAATGAAGGAGGAAAGAGAAACTTATGCAAGAACAAGTTTATAAGACAGAAGCAGGAGATACTTGGGATCTAATTGCTTTTAAACTCTTTGGGAATGAAAATCTTATGAAAGAGTTATTAGAAGAAAATATTGAACTCTCTGAAATAGTTATCTTTCCAGCTGGAGTTGAACTTTCTATTCCTGAAATAAAAGAAGATAAAAAGAGAGGTGTTGCTCCATGGTTAGTTCAAACTTAGTTAGGAGAGCCTCTCCTACCTTTTTTATAGATAACAAAGATGTAACTGAAGAATTATTAAAACATATAGTTGATGTTGAAATTATAGATAATTTAGAAGGTACATTAGATGAAATTATAATAAAACTTAATAATGAAAATAATAGATTTCTAACAACAAACTGGGCTATTCCAAAGGGAACTCAAATAAAGTTTGGAATAAAAACTCTTAATTGGAATAGTGAATTTGAAGGAGAAAGCCAAAGTGATGTAGGGATTTTTAATATAGATATAAGACAATTCAACAGAAAAACAGCAACATTTAAAGGAATATCTGGTCCACTTAATTCAAGAGATGTTAAAAGGTCTAAGATATGGGCTAATATCTCTTTAGAAGCACTTGGAAAAGAGTTTGCTGATAAATATAAGCTAAAGTATTTTTATAAAGTAAAAGACAATATCACTTTAAAAAATATAAAACAAGAGGAAGAGGAAGATTTTTCCTTCTTAAATAAGATTGCCCAGGATGAAGGAGTAAAGTTAAAAATATCTAGTGGAATACTTATCTTATTTGAGGAAGAAATATTATCAGAAAATACTCCTCTTTTAAGTATTAGCTTGAACAATGTTGAGGAATTTGAAATAAAAGATAAGTCTAACGATATTTATGATGCTATTGAAGTTAAATACTTTAATACTAAAAAGCAAAAAGAAGAAAAAGCTATTATAACAAAACATGAACTTGAAACAGGACAAAAGTCTGATAGTTATAAAAAAGTTTACTCTTTAAAATCCAGGGCTAAAAGTGGAGATTTAAAAAAATTGGCAAAGAAAACCCTTGAAAATATCAATAAAAGAGAGATAGAAACAACTTTAAAAATTATTGGTTGTAAAGAGTTATATTCAGGTTGCATTATAGCCCTATCTGATGCAGGAGAATTTTCAGGAAACTATGTAGTAACTAGACTACAACACAATTTCCCAAAATTTACTACATCTATTGAAATGTACAAAATAAAAAAAGATATGAAAGAGGAGAAAAAATAATGATTTCAGTTTTAAAAGGAACAGTAGGAATTATACAAAGTATCAATACAGCTGATTATACTGCTACTGTACAACTTCCTGAATACAACAATCAAATAACAGAGGGATTACAGATTTTGTCTCCTATAACATTTGGAAATAAAATAACTTCTATTCCAAAAGTTAATACTCCTGTATTTTGTATATTTCTAGGAGATGATACAGAAAGAGGTTTTATAATTGGAAGTTATTTCTCTGATAAAAATGTAAGTAATTCACAAGAAGATGAATATAGAATAGATTTTCAAGGTTCAAGTTTAACAGTAAAAGAAGATGGGAATATAGAGTTAAAAGGAACTTTGACAAAAATAGACAGTGAAGTTCTTATAACAGGAGATACAACAATAGAAAAAAATATAATAGTTTCAAATAATGCAACAATAAATGGAAGTATGAAAGCTGAAAAAGGTTTTGAAACTAATAAGGCAACATTAAAAAATGGAAAATTAGATGTTGAATCTATTGACTATAAGGAGATGACTAAGAAATGAGTATATTAAATAGATTAACAAAAGACTTTTTGAATAATTTTACTACATTTGATTTTTCAAGTAATTTAGGAAGTTATGGAGATATTACTTTTACTGTTGCTCGTGGAAATGTTCTAACTCCTGATGCTATTGATTTAAGTATCTCATCTAAAACAGAAGATCATGACAATCTTGGAGAAGCTCCTTATACAGAGTTTATTCGTAGAAATTTAAGAACTATTTCTTTAAATATTAAGTTAGTTTATACACTGACTAATATAAATGAAGCCTTATTAAAATTAGAAAAAATCTGTGAAAATGGAGAGTATTATCCACTTATTTTAGGAAATAAACCTTTATCAAAATATGGATTTATGTTAACAGGCTTTAAACAAGGAATAAAGAGTACAAACTCAAATGGAGAGTTAGAAGTTGTAAACTGTTCTTTAACTTTAAAAGAATATATTCCAAAATTAGATAGACTTCTTTTACCAGCTACTAATAATTTAACTACGGAAAATAGAAGAAATAATAGTAGTGGAAAAAACAAGAAGAAAAATAAAAAAGTATTAAAGAAAAAATCTAAAAAGAATGTTTATTCAAAAGATAAAAATGAAAAAAAATGGCTACATGGATTAATTGAAGATGATTTAAGAGGATATTAATAGGAGGAAATATGATAGTTTCAAATAAGACTATTCCTCAACATCCAAAATTAATGGAATTGTATATTCTGTTAAATACGAAAAGAGGAACAGTACCACTCCATAGAGATTTAGGAATAGATAACAGAATGATTGATAGACCAATTACAGTAATAAAAAATAGTATTTTTAATGACTTACAAATTCAAGTTAGTAAGTATATAAAAGGTCTTACATTAAATAATGTTGAATGTAAAGCTACTGAAAATGGACTTGAAATTGAATGTGAGGTTGAAATAGATGAAAGAATTTAATTTAATAGACTCTAATCCTGAAACAATTTTAGCTGATGCTTTAAGATTTCATGAAGAAATTACTGGAGAAAGATTAGAACTTTGTACAAAAGAAGCATATTTATACTCAACAGTTGCAGCATTATTATCAAATATAAAGGCAAATATGAATGATGTAGCAAAACAAAACTTCTTAAAATATTCAAGAGAAGAAAGATTAGACTTGAAAGGCAATTTTTATGGAGAAAGAGGAGCTAGATTAAAGGCTAACAAAGCAAGAACTACAATTAGATGTCATATTTCATCAGTTGTAGCAAAAGATGTTGTTATTGCAAAAGGTACAAGATTTCTTTATAAAAATTATATGTTTTATACAGAACAAGAGTACAAAATAAGAAGTGGAGAAACTTATGTTGATGTGATAGTTGTTGCTGAAATTGCTGGTAATTTAGGAAAAATACTAGCTGGTGAAATCAAAGAAATTGTTGATAGATACGAGTATATGAAAGAAATAACTAATATTACAGATGTAACAGGTGGTAGAGAAGAAGAGGAAGATGAAGAGTATAGAAATAGATTAGAACTTATACCTGAATCATTTACTACAGGTGGTTCAGAAGGCTCTTATGAATATTGGGTTAAGAAATCATCTAACCTAGTTACGGATGTCTTTATAAACAGTCCTAAACCTAATTATATTGATATTTATGTTGTGAATGGTTTGGAACACATATCACAAGAAGAAAGAGAAAAAATAAAGAATTATATAGTTGAAAATAAAAATATAAAAGTTTTAAATGACCAAATAGAAATTAAAAATCCAATCTTTCATAATTATAATATTGATTTAGATTATTGGGTTTATGATAGTTCGTTAGTATCGAAATCAGAAATAGAAAAAGAATTAACAAATTCATTAGAACAATATACTAAATCTTTCAAAATGGGAGAAAGTATAAACTTACAAGATATTATAGATATTTCTAAAAATGTTGATGGTATAAGAAGAGTAGAAATAAAATCGCCTCAAACTTATAAAGGACAGAAATTTCATTTAGCAAAATGTGGAACTATAAGTATTTCATATAAAGGAGCAGAATCAAGATGAAAGAGCAAAATTTTATATATGATGTAACGAACATAAGAGACCTTGCTCCTGATATTTTAAAAGATGATAGGCAATATAAAGTTATATTAACTGTTATAGATGCACTTATTTCAAAACATATCGTTGCTAATATAGAATATTTAGAATTTCTTGAAAGAATAGATACTATGACTGAAAAAGAAATTGATATGCTTGCAAAAGAATTAAGTGTAGACTTCTATGATTTTTATATGTCTATTGAAGAAAAAAGAAAAGCATGTAAATTATCTTTCCAAATTCATTCAATTAAGGGAACAAATAAGGCTATTCAGGATGTTCTAAATATCTTTTATGAAAAAGCTAATATATTAGAATTTCCTGAATTTAATGGAGACAATGGAACATTTAAAATAGAAATTATGGGAACAACTAAAAATAACCTAAACATTATGATAGATAGGGTAGAAAAGACAAAAAAGAAATCACAGCATTTAACAGGAATTACTTTTAAAAATAATTCTATATCTCCTCTGTATATGGCAACACATATGAGATATGGAACAAAAGTAATATTATATCCACAACAAAGTTATTTCTATCTTAATAATCTAAATTTAGTAGGAAAAAATGGAAAATATACTTTAGAAAAAAGAGGTGTAAAAAATGGCTGAGTTTAATAGTCACATTATTACAAATGCTGGAAGAAATCTTTTAGCAAGAGCATTAGCTGGTGAAGGAAAGATTATATTTACTAAAGCAGCATTTGGAGATCAAAAACATTCAGGAAATTTAAGAGAAGTTACTGAATTAAAAAATAAAAAGTTAGATTTAAATGTAATGAATATAAGAAATGATAACGGTACTGCTATTTTAACAGTACAAATATCAAATGAAAATGTAGAACAATCTTTTCAAACAGAAGAATTTGGAGTTTATGCCAAAATTGAGGGAGATGTAACAGAAATTCTTTATTCCTATACAACAGCTGTATCTGCTGATACTTTTCCAAATAATAGATTAGGAAAAACATATGAATCTATTCAAGATATTTATATGGCAATTTCAAGTGATGTAGAAGCTGAAATATATGTAAGAGATGGTGTTATTTATTTAACAAGAGATATTGCTAACCAGATTTACACAGAAACAGGATTAACAGCTGTTGGTGCTTTAAAAGGAAGAAATAGCTTAGAAGCAGATAAACAATATCTAGCAGATAATGGATATTGGTATAAAAATATTGGTGGAAATAGAACTTGGGAAGCAACATCAGGAACTCCTGATGAACAATTAATTCCAATAACTTGGAAATACTTATATGAAAGTCTTAATAATAAAGAAAATCAATTAATACAAAATCTTAATGGAATTTTAGGAAAAAATAACGGAGAGTTTCCTATTGAACAGGCAGTGGCAGGAAATGTATATTATTTTCCAAGAAATCAAAAATATTACTATTGTTTAAAAAGCCAAACTAGTAGAGTGAGTGTTCCAAATGCAGATTTTGAAGAATTGTCTATTTATCAAAATCGGAAGAAATTGGAAAAT